>Ga0207030_1030_pt1 | contig 35558 bp, 53 predicted proteins | sample Alteio_BWMinCont_40_FD_153260 | JGI IMG/M metagenome (GOLD analysis project Ga0207030, IMG submission 153260) | Enriched cells from forest soil in Barre Woods Harvard Forest LTER site, Petersham, Massachusetts, United States -... | ecosystem: Environmental > Terrestrial > Soil > Temperate forest >... | reverse complement strand
CTATATTATCCTTGAGTAGTGGTATATAAGCACCACCATATTCGCCTAATACGTCGTGAATAAGCCTACCTTCATTATTTTCAGCAAGTACTCTTACGCAATCAATGTAAAGTCTTGCTTGCTCTTGTAGATATGCGCGCCTGGCGTCAAAATATGTACTTAAGGTTGTAAGACCTTGGCGTATTTGCTGGCGCATAAAGCCGCTATTCTGCTCCTTTGATTGCATCATGCCCATGAGCTCAGGCGTTACACCGCATACTGCCATTATCTGCGCATCGGCGTATTGTATCATCTCAAGGATTCCCTGAGGTAGCGGTGGTGCAATCTTTGGTTGCATTTTTCCACCTGATAACGCGCCTGGCTCATAGATCGTAACCATCTTAGCCTTGGAATAGGTATCTAAGAAGGCTTGAATATTACTAACGGCATCTCTTTCAATAGAAACACCACCCTTAGGAATTGTTTGCAAGAAGCCTTGGTAATCTGAAACTACCTGATTAAGCATCCGCTGAGGGTTCTTACAAGCACGAATCAACCCATAGTCATGCTGTACCAGCTCCGAGAAGTCACCCGTCATGAATTTGATGGAAAAGCCGCTTTGTGAGTAATTCTCAGATTTCTCCACGACTTTATGGCCCGTGATGATAGCGCGATAATATTTGTACTTAAACTGCTTAGCGAACTTAGTCTTGATGCCAAAGAATTCACAGGACTTTTTAAACTCAGTCCAATCGCCATCTTCGTCTACCGGGAAGGTTTGATCTAGTTCAGGATCAAAGCCATACTTCTCGCCATACATTTGTACTGTTGCCATGTACATTGTAATGAATTCAGCTAGGCCCTCTTCTGTGTCTATGCCTTGAGATATCGCCAGCTCTTCTGGATCCAGATTCTTAAAGGGATTCTCAACCTGTTTGAACTTAACTTTCTCACGCCATTGATACTCGTAGATCACACCAAGTTGCTTAACAGCTAGGATATCCTGGAAAAATTCTAAGATACGAGCATCGAGGGTAGAGCTATAGATATCATCGAAATAGTCTAAGCCAAACTCTTGTCTAATGATATTACGGTTTACAACCTTAAGGCGAATTACATAATCGGAATCCATCTTATTCTTACGCCTAGATGCAGGATCCCAGAATAGAAATGCGGGGAATACACGTTCAACTCTAAACTCGCCATCATGTGGAGGCTTTGTATAATCCATCAATGTATCTGTCGCACCGACGCCACAGGCAAGCATGTCCTGGAAAGCCAAAGTATATTCAAGATCGGCATTTGATTTCTGCTCGATATACTTAACTGCATTGCCTACGATATCAGCAAAGCCATTTTGCTTCTGATTATTGATCCTGGGTACATACTTAACATCTAAGCGATTCTGGATCTCAAAGCCAACAATAGACTGAATAACAGGTTTAACTCTATTGATGGTAATGATTGGCATGCCATTAGCGTTCTGACGCTTGATGTCTTCTTCCAACCATTGATCACCCTCATATACAGCAAGTGAATCACGTACTTCTATTTGACGCCAGGTTTGCTCAATGACTAGATTCTCATTGATGCGCCTTTCCATCATTCGTATTATATCAGCATCGTTTTTTAGGCCCGTGGAGCTTTCTAAATCAATAGCGCTTTCTGGGGTATCGCCCGCCATTAATGACATTAAGGTAATGATTTATATTTCAATACCTTAAAGGATATAGAGCTTTTTAGGGTCTATCAACCTGAATTGTGCTAAGCCTTTGATTTTCTTAGCTTACCGATCACATGTGATACTTTTGGTTTTGTCATTACGATTGGCTTATCGGAAACAGCGTGTAGCTGATCTAATCTTTCGGTCAATAACAACACACGGTTATCTAAATCATCTAAATCCATGAGTAGAGATGATTTCCATAGATGTACATCATGCATCCACTCTAAATAAACATGACGCTCAGCTTCTAATGTTTCAACACGCTTGGTTAAGTTTTCTATTATTGATCTAAGCATCTTTATTCCCTCTAATATTTTTCATATATCTTTTCAGCACTCATTGCCCTTTCCATTTCGATTAGGGCAATCTTACATTCTTCTACTGCTATTGTAGCCTCTTTAAGGATATCTAGATTTTTTACATGTTCACATATAGCTTGCATATGATGTGATATTTTCCTTAAATCCGATTCACTCCACGATAGAAGATTCTGGCTGGCAGTATGATCTGTTATGCTTTGAAGCATTATATCTATATCATGCATATGGGCATTGAGCGCTAGCATCTTACTATGCAATCCTTTTTCATTAAATGCTTTACGCCGCTCAGCATGTTTATCATCAATCATATCGCCCCCACTTTATTTTCATTATGTTTTTTCCTTTTGTCATTATTAATATGATCATCTGTATTCTTAATATTATATTTGCCGGGATGGCGTTTTTTTAATAATTCTATCACGCGACCGCAAGCTGCAACTATCTGTAATGAATTTATTCTAATTTCATGTATTTCATCTGATATATACCATTTTTTATATACGTGATCAGCATTAAAGAAAGCATCTCCAGCACAATTCTTTATTAAATAATGTAGACTTATTAACTCATCGCATTCTTTCTCAGTAAGTTTATTATCACTAGATCCCTCCAACTTTTGATTCACCATAAAGCTCATAGTAGTTAATCGTATTGTATCCTGGATACTGAATTGTAATATCGCACAAACGTGACATTGCATCAAGCAAATCATCATGTATTCCAACAGGAAAGGTGCAGTATTCTTGTACGACGAACTCATCTATTACGTCTATTGCCTGATTCTTGTAGTTGGTCTTATATAACACCTTAGGTAAATAGATCTTGTGATCAGCGAAGTAAGGCACGAGACGTTTGATTCGATCGCTCTTAGACAAGCGCCCACCAACTTCCTGCAAGTGAAAGCGGTAATTCCTATCTGCCATAGCTTCACGTAGCCAATCCGCATCGCATTGCATACCATACTTCTCATAGACAACTGACTTAGGTTTGTATTTCTTATGTAGCTCAAACAGCTTCTCTTCACGCTCACGTACATTGAGTCTATCACGTACGATATCCACTAGGTATAAATTACCGTCACCTCCGGCTCCCATTACAACCATGGCTGTATAGTCCGAATCCTTAGTCTTAGAGTTAGCAGGATCCACGAAGATGTAATAGTTCAAAGTATGAGGCGCAAGCTTATCATAATACTGTATCCATTCCTTTCGAAATTCCCCACCGCCTTCTGGGGAGGGTCGCTGCTGATACTGACCAGAATAACCATAAGCCCCCAGCTCAATTTTAAGATCATGTATTTCCTTCTCACCAATACGTTCAGGATGCAGTAGATCGCCAGTCTTGCGTTGTACTTCGTAATAGCCGCACTTAAGCGTTTCATCTTTTTCTGCAACCATAGGTAAGCATAAGTGATCCCATCCACCTTTCTCAAGTAGATGCCCCGTTAGATCCTGCTCATGCAGGCGTTGCATAATGATAATGATACAGCCAGTCTTCTTGTCATTGAGCCTGGTGGAGAATGTTTGATCGAACCATACATTGGCGGACTCGCGTATAGTATCGGAAGTAGCGTCATCAGCTTTAACGGGATCATCCATAATTAGGAAGTTAGCACCTTCACCAGTTGCAGCTCCACCAACTGAGGTTGATATCCTGTGCCCGCGAGCATTCGTAACAAACTTAGACTTGGTATTCTGATCATCAGATAGTTGCACATTAGGGAATAAATCGCGATACCATTGCTGTTGCATGACCAATCGACAATCCATATGATGCTTCTCACTTAGACGTTGACCGTAAGATGCACACATTATCTGCTGGCTTGGATCATGTCCTAAAAGCCATGCGGGGAACGCTACGTTAACAGAAATAGATTTTAGGTGTCTAGGTGGGATATTTATAATTAAGCGTCTTATATCGCCTCTACGGCAGGCTTCTAAGTATTCGGCTATTAGTTCTATGTGCCAGTTAGGCTGAAAGTTAACAGCAGGGGATACAGTTAGTGCCACTTGTTCAGTGAATAACGTCAGATCACGTTTAATAAGCTCATTTAGATTAGCTTGCGTTCGTTCCATTGCACAACATTTTTGTATATTCAACTGCCCAGTGCCTACGCTCTTCAACGTTTGTGGCGTGGACCATATAATAATAAACCTCAGTTATGCTGTTTAATGCAATATCACGTACAGAATCATTATACCACGCTGATATCTCCATACTAGACACCCTGGGTTGCTTTATATTCTGCGATGACTTTGGCGTCACGGCGTGAAAGTGATCTATCAAATGCTTCGGCAGCCTGCCCAGTGAGTTCGATATTATGTTTAATTGCATCGCTATTAATGCCTCCATGTTCTACGCGTTCAATGTAACCTCTATGCCTGCCTTTAGTTTTCATAAAGAATATGATGCATGCATTATCATTCTTATCTATGTTTTCCATCAGCTTGCTTTCAACAAAATCTATTGTAGCTTCGGTAGCTTCATCGCATTCAGCCGCAAATTCAGGATCATCGTTACGCCATTTATAGTATGCATTGCGCGACATATTAAGTGCAGCACAAGCATTGGTAACTATGCCATGGCAACGCTTTAGCGCCTCAGGGAATTTCTTTTTTTTATCGTCACTTCTGTTTATGAGCTTCATGATGATACCTCACCAATAGAATTACGTTGTCTATACATCCACCCTCTATGCTCTTTAGCCATTTTCCTTATAATAGGATTTTTAGAATATGTTTTGGCATAAGTTTCGCGATCGTCTACGTTCTGTATATAGATGAAAGTTTCTTTAGGATTATATTTAAGAATAAGATCAATGAATTCTGAATCACCACGAGTACCATGTGTATGCAAGTAATTAATATTAACGAATATATCTAGATCACAGTAAGGATACCATTCAGGTCTATTGCCAGGATCCACAGTATGTTTATTCATGCAGCTTTCCTATATAACTTCTTAGCTAAACGTCGTTCCTGTTTTTCACACACATGCTTATCGCGTTTTTTGCGTTCTTCAAGGCCAGTAGCCCAGTAATCACAAAGACCATCATAGTCAGGTGTACTATCTTTAGCATCTTTGATATCCGAGAGATAATATTCATCACCCCAGTCCCTAAGTTTACCATTCTTATTCCCCCAACCTAAATAAGTCATGTAGATAATATATTATATATATCAATAGTATAATTCAATTAAGCTATTATGCAATAGCCATTAATGGTCATAGAGATCACTAGGAATTTCATAATAGTCTCCAATAGGCGCCCCATTATGAAGAGCGACTTTAATTTCATAGAACGTAGTAACGTCATCAGCAAATTTATCGCCCACGAGTGTTTCTTTATCGCCCAATTGCGAGATAGCAAATATCCAATCTTTAATTTTCATCTTCAATCCCAAAGTGCTTAAGATATCCTTCATAGCTGCAATATCTACTGTAATTCTTTGCCATCTTTTCAGCTTCTTCATCCGTTTCTACACCAAGGATAAACCGTCTAAATTCTGCAAGATTCTTCATTCTAGCACGCATTTTTATTGTGCCAGGTGAACAGAGGCCACATTCTTTAAAATTAAAGTAGTTCAAAGTATCATCAGGAGCCTCACGAAAAAGCTCCAATGAGTGCAATTCCTTCTCAGTTAGTTGCATGCTTACTCCTGAATTTCAAATATAACATCTGGATACTTAGAATCCCCTTCCATCTTGCTTACAATCTTATCGATAAAAGTAAGTTCAACATTGGCACGGTCGAATACTTTGACGATAGATTCATCATCATACTGATCGAGGATCTCTTTAAGTTTAGCTACAGTTAGTTTAGATCTCATTTAATAACTCCAATAATTATGACACAAACGGCACTTTGCCGCTGCTGAGGTTGTGGGAATACTCATTTACCTTAAGGTCTAGCTCTAGGCGTTTTTCCAATATGCTGCACGCAGTGAATATCAGAATGCAACAGAAGACACTTGTTAAGGAAAACATGAGTTTGTCGAAGCGTGTAAATTTCATATAACTACTTGATATATATATAATAACTACATTAAAATGTATGTATATACATGTCAAGGAAAAGTGGTGCTAGAACACGAAATATGTGAAGAATTTTACAAGCAATATGAGTACTTAAGTCTATTAGGCCAATTCAAATCCGAGTTATTTGTTTTCCATGTGCCAAATGAGCGCAGGGCAAGTCCGCAATATTATGCAAAGCTAAAGCGTATGGGTGTGGTGAGTGGAGTGGCTGACTATTGCATCTTCAATGACAAAGGCAAGATTGCATTCATAGAGTTCAAGCGTAACAAAGCATCCTGCAAGAAGTTAAATGATTCCCAGCAATATTTTAAAGACCAATGTGAAGCTATGCAAGTGCCATATTTACTTACTTACAGCGTAGAAGAGGCAATAGATTTCCTTAAAAGTTTATAAATTTCAATAATAGCTATTGACATATACTACTAAATTACGTATTATTCGTATACAACTTATACGAGTACTAAAATGTATATATCAGGATGGACATTATTTTTCATCATATTGTTTATTTTAGCAATGGATGGCTAATGATGACCCCAGAACGCCGACTAGCGATATGCGAATATGCAAATCTACCTAGCATTGAAGCAGAGTTAGATGCACTTGAGAGGAAATTTCTGACTGAGTGCAAAAAAATAAATCCGGACAAATGGTTTTTAAACATTTACTTTACAAGACTTTTGTGGATAACAGATGAACTGCAAGATGCATATAAGCATTTGTTAGAAATGATAATCGAGAATAAATAAATGGACTTCATGAACCCTTTGACTTTAATAATAATGGGCGCAATAGCCATAATAATAATGTACACAAGCATGAGAGGTGAATAATGGGCTTAATAGTAGGAATAACGGTAGTAGTAATAGTAATCGCAGTCGTATGCGACATGTCGTCTAATGATGGCGAAAGGTGGTTACCATGATAATGAGCAATATAATTATACTCAGCATGCTAACTGGACTGCTATACATGATCTACAAACTTAATACGTGGAAGTGATGGCATACTATTTAGACTTCGATGAATGGCTGTGGGAAAAATATGAGATCGAATATGATGATCTTATTGGATATGCTAGGGATGAGTATGAGCCTCAGTACATTCAATATGTATTAAATGCTGAGCGCGAGAAAGCCATGGAAGGCAGCGTAAGCAATAATGAACATTATAGCGAAGACGAGTATTAACTTCTCATACCACTTCTGCATGCAATTGATCCCACAAGTCACAGATTCTTTTGGCAAGGATCCTTTCTTGATATTCATCTTGGGTGAGCATCCATTCATCTTGTGCCTTTTTAAGCTCCCTCAAGAGTTCTTCTTTATATTCCTTGGTTATTGTACTCGCAAGCATGATATTCCTCATAAATTGGGTAGCCAAGCCTTTGGAGATCACTATTAACTTTATGCAACTGAGTCTTATAGGAATTCTTCTGAATTTTGGCCTCCAAAGAATATTGCTTAAGGATATATCCTTTGTCAACCAATCGGATAATGCATTTATTAACTTTTGCACTTTTGGTGTCAAAAAGCATCATATCGCGATGGAACTGATCAAAGCTATAAGGATTCCAATCCACAAAGTCTTTCTGCAGCATTCTATGTAGCATGAGGCATTCTAAATGGTCGCGTCCTGCTAGGGCGAATAGGTCTTCTCGAATTATTAGTACTTTTGGATCAAATCCCATGCTAACTCCGCTGATTCTATAAAGATATTACAGTAAAGTATATATAAATCAACAGTTTAAACGCAACAATGGCCTTAGAGGTTTATTCATTTTTGCACGCCAAATATTATCCTGCTCAATCCATTCATTAGTTAACACAAATTCATTATTTGCCTTAATGATAGCTTCAATTTCAGGCTTACGTTCATTATACTGCATACGTTTGAGATGTGATATCATCCGTGTGCCTTTAGCCATTTCACAGTTGTTCTGATATTCACAATATCTATAGAAATCCTTATTCCAGTGTTCAATGGTGCGTCTTATGCTAGGATCTCGATACTTATATCTATAAGCTGCCTCCCATCTTTCTAAAGCTCCATAGTATCTTGCAGGTGTTAAAGCGGTTTTTTTGGCAATAGAGTTCAAAGTTAATGCTCTGAACAGCAAATCTGTTGTTAAAGGTATCGGTTCTGTAGTTTCAAACACCTCTTCGACTGGTTCTACAGGCAAAACTTCTTGAGAAATAATTTTATTTAAAAAGTTAGTATTATCTATGTAAGTATTAATACTTACTTCTTTTAAAGATTCTTCAGTGTTAGTAGTTAGGGTGACATCTGATGTCACTTCCGGACGAGACCAGGTTTTACGCGGGTTACGAGGATAGGATGTTAGGATAGATGGCGTAATACCATGCATTGCGGTAGGGTCATTTATTAGCTCAAAATTGATCATATAGGCATTAGTAATATTACGCCCTCTTCGTGCTTTATATATATATCCAGCCTCTTCAAGTAATTTTATTGCTCTTATGATTTGTCTCTTGGAAAAACCTAAACATGCTTCCATACGCATCTGAGAATGATAGCTAATACCTGTTTTATTATTGGCATGATCTAGGAAATAATCAAAAACTGCTAAGATACACTGACCTTGACCCTTAAATTTACGTAAAGCTGAAAATTTTATTAGGCGGTTCTTTTCGAAATAATTCAGCTCTTTAGTGCCATCTTCAACTTGATTGTAATCAAATCCTGCTATTGCATTAATATTTTGTGCTTGCGTATTTTGAGGGATATTGTAAAAAGGAGTCATCAATACTTATGATAAAGGGGTTGATAAAGGACCGGGGGGTCCGCTTAATTATTCTAAAAGGCGCTGTAAAAGGCGCCTTTTTTATGTGGAATACTATCATAAATGAAACATATTCACTTCATTTTTGGCAAAATAAAGGTGACTATATTTAATACCCGTTAGAATGGCTTCTATCAAGTGGAATTTGCGCCCTTGAAAAATAAATATTTCTAAAAATTTCTCTTGCAAGCTTAAGTCATTGATATATATTAGATTTCACTCACTACTTTATTTATTTGTTGTTTCATAAGCAAAGGCGCCTTAAAAAAGCGCCTTTTGTGATATTAATTTCTTGCAATGTATTGTGTTAGTTATATAAATGTGTTGTACGTCACGCATACGTACTCTTTTTAAGGAAGTAATGCACTGGGAAGGTTGGATACACTCTTCCTTCCCATTTATTGAATTTGAATTAGCATTCTGTATACAATATAGGTAGTTTTGTAACTGCAGAGTGCTATAGGGGCCCCTTCCTCGTATGAGTTGTTGTATAGTTGTCTAGGGGTCCCGACTACTCAGTCGGTGACAAATTGTCACCAGTTCAATTATTCATAATCTCTACGTTTACCTGGCGCTGCCATATGGACTTTCTTCAGTTTTGGATTTTCTTTTCTAGCTGCAGGGGAGGCTTTACGAGTGCTAGAAGCTAATATCGCCCCAGCGCTTTCCTTAGACACACCTTCTTTCTTCATGATTTTCTTCTCAACGGCTTCAAATCCTGGATGGGCCTTGTTAGGCTTCTTCTTAGCGGACTTCTTTTCCATATATTACCTGCAATCTTTTTTAGATGATTTCTTCATGCCAGACTTCTCCGACTTCATGTGCCCATTTTGGACTTCAGTGTAAACTTGAGGCTTTGGCTTAGTAGGACCTTTGGTTGGCTTCATCTTATCGACGGCACTTCCAGATCTCATTGATGACTTTCTCTTCACGGCAATACTCCATATAAAACAATAACTTATACAGAATACAACTAGCTGGGCTTATTCGCAATGAATAATTCTTTAAATGCCTTATTGGTTCTACCAAAAAACTGCACATCACTTAAAAGATGAACCAAAACCTTCAGTAGCTCCTGCACAGGGATATTAACTTCCTTAGCAATGGGATCCATAATAGCGATGAGCTTTTCATTGTTTATCTCGCCGTATTCTTTTTTATAGTACTCAATCATGTCTAGAACTGAATATACTATTAAAGCTTTCTGTTCATAAGTTGGCGATTTTAATGAGGCAATATACTTACCAAACTCACCCACGTTCTTATAAAGTGGCTTTTTAAGCGTTTCTAGCGCCTCTTCAATGGCATCTATATGTTTTACGGTATTAACAGTAAGTTTGCTCATTTAGCCCCTCTAGAACCCATTAAAGCATCCATGACGCGATACTCAGTCTTGAGCTCTTCTATCTGCTGATCATATTTGACGTTTTCCTGTTCGAGATCTGTAAATCGATCATAGAAGTTCTTGATCACCAATCCTGCCAGGATCTGTACGACAAAGCACATAGCGATTATAATTTTGAAAAGTAACTTAGAACTTTGAGCGGAATGCTCGCGAGGTATATCCATGTAAAAAGGCCTTATTATCACTAATAAGACCTTAATATATTCTAGAGGGAATTTCAAGCTAAGTTATTGTTTTTTATAACTTATCTATTAAAGCAGTTCTCAGCTACCGTTGAGACAATAACAGCCGCTGTATAAGGTACAGCTACTCTTAATGCAGCTACGGTGCCTTCTACGCATACATCTGCCGCTTTATCAGCAGTATCCACGCAACTTTTAAGACCTTTGTATGCAATTTTATAAGAGACAGGTTGTTTCTCCAAAGCGAGTTCAACTTCTTGAGGATTATTCATATGCAACGTAGTCAAGAAACCAAGCTTATCTACAAGTGTAACTACCATCGAAGCATTGAGATCTTTATCAATTTCTTCGATCTTGAGGTTATGAAGCTTCTCAGCGGCCCAAGTAGCACAACTATGCACAGTCGGGAAATATTCCTTTCCTGGCAATGCTTGTTGTAATAGATAGTTACCTACAGTACCTAAACCCGATAGAAGCGAGATGTTAGTACTTCGTATCAAATCTGTCTCACATTGAGGTAAACAACTATGCGCATTGTGGAAGAACTTGATCTCAAGTGTCTTTTCAAGTCCGTAAACACTTACGCACATAGCAAACAGCATTGAAATAGTCTTTATAGATTGGATAGCAAAGTCTTGGCTCTTGCCTTCGTATTTTAAACTTTCATTTCCCATAGCAAAAAATGGAACAGCTTTTTTTTCTTCCACTTCTTCAGATCCCATATCTTTTGCAATATCAGCGAGTAGTTCAGCTACTTTATCCTTGGGCACAAGCCAAGTATGATTAATAATATGTTCTAAATTTCTCTTATGAAGTACACTTTTCTTTCCTTGCTCAAAGCCTCTTTCACTAACAAATTCATATTGGCCATCATGAATAACCATATCTGCATTTGGTTCATCATTTCTCGCAGCAATTTCCGCTCTATAGAACATTTGTGGTGTTTGTATTATTATAAATGCATGTTCGGCAGCCAGAAGATTGTCTTTGGCTCCTAAAGAATTATAAGATCTTTTAGCAAATGTAACGGCGTGCATTTCTTCAGTAACTTGTAGATTCTCATTAAATATACTCGCGGCTGTGTAGGTATCTTTCATTAGCAACTCCTTTCTTGATTTGTTTCATTTTCGTTTCTAGTCTTATAATTAGGGTACGATAAAGTATGATCACCCCAACGATTGATATAATCACACAAATTTGGCACCCAATTATTCGGATTTGGCTGATCGCATCTATATTTGGTATAGGCGATTGCAGAACCAGCCATGAAATTAAGTATAAGTGAGGGCGCTTTTTGCTGTATACATGTTTTATATAAGTCATATATTGAAACTGCCCCTACTAATAAAAAGCATCCTACAGTTAAGTCAATTCTTGCATGCATTTCATTGGTATACTCTTGAGACCAATGCACACATCCTTCAAAACGTGCTTTTCCAGGTTCAATTCTATAAAAAGATCGGATCACTCTCTTTATATCTTCTCTGGCCATTTTCTCGTAATATTCATTACCTGCTATTTGTGACTCAAATTCCGGATAATCTTCTTTAAACTGTTTTCTGAACTGCGCAGTCTTGATAACTTGGAATTCTTTTCTCAGAGTTTCAAATGCGCTATCTTCACTCACGTAAGGCTCTGTAACGCCTCTAGTATTTAGATAATTATCCTTATCACGCTTATGATCTTTGTATTTCTGCTCATGATCTTCACCCCATAGTAACGCGCGTTTTTGTTCATAAGCTTTTCTCATTTTACGCCATGCTTTCGCACGTTCCTGGTGTTTGTCCTGCATCGTATTAATCTCAAGTTGTTTTTTAGATCCTGCATATTACTTTAATAATTGTCAATTGTCTAAATGTTAAGTTTTGCTATTGACAACCATACTAAAGTACGTATAATTCGTATTAATATATGGAGAATTTTAATGAAGAAAAAAGCCAGAACACGTGAAGTTGTCTTATCTGATGCAACACATAAACATCTACTTAGAAGCGCAGCATATTTCGGCTGCACTATGGGAACCATTATAGATATGCTTCTTGACGCAGTGAGACTTGCTGAAATGCCTGGATCTGACCGGCCTAGAGTGCTTATAGCAATAGACTCCTTTGAGAAATATCTCTCCAGTTTAGATGTCTCAGAACAAAATTACTTATTTAAGGATTAATCATGGCATTAACTATAGAACAACGCAAAGAAAGACGTCTAGGAGTTGGTGGCTCTGATATAGCAGCGATTGTCGGAATCAACAAATGGCTTTCACCTTTGGATGTTTATTTAGAGAAGATCTCGACTGAAGAGCCATATGAAGAGGAGGTTTCATTATTAGGACCCAATCCTATGGAATGGGGTAACATTATGGAACCAGTTATCATAGAACATTTTGAGCGTGCTACTGGCCTCAATTGCACAACTGGACTTGAAACCTTTGTACACCCCGAATATAATTATATGAGAGCTAACATTGATGCTAAAGTATTAGGTGAAGATGCGTTACTCGAATGTAAAACAGCGGGCCAGTTCATGGCTAACCAATGGTCTAACCTTGGTGGCGATAATATTCCTGAGCCTTATCTATTACAGTGTGCGTATTACGCAGAAGTTGCTAATGTTAGTAAAGTTTATATTGCGGTACTGATAGGTGGAAATGATTTTCGCATTTATGATTATAATCGTAATCCTGCTCTTGGTAAGCTTATCCTGAGCAAGGTGACGGACTTTTGGGAGAATCATGTATTAAAACAGATTCCGCCAGAGCCTATCAATCTCGAAGATTCAGTCAAATTATGGAAGCACACAACCGGCGAAGACGCCAAAGCTGCAACTCCAGATATCGAAGCAATCATCAAAACTATGCGTGAACTTAAAGCGCAAGAGAAAGCCATCAAGTCTTTATATGCTGAGAAACAGTTGCATATTTGCAACTTCTTACAGCAAGATATAGCTATCAATGATGATTATGGTCAGACATTGCTAACTTGGAAGCCACAGACATTCAATAGATTTGATGGCGCTAGGTTTAAAGCTGAACATCCGGAGATGTATAGCAGTTATGTTAAATCGACGGAATCTAGAGTATTCAAATTGAAGGGGGAAGTGGAATGAATGGTTTAAGAATAGTAAGATTAAAAAAAGGTTTGGAATTAATGAATGAAAACAATGATTTTTTTTGCTTTGCAAAAGCGATTGTAGATCTGAAAGACAAGATACAAAAAGCCTCGGAACGACGTGATGAATTCACTGAATCTGAAATCAAAGCATTTGTTGAATTGATTCATGCAATAGTTCTCATAAAAGAAGCGTCAGCAAAGTTAGAAAAAGAATTAAAAGAAACATCCGAAGAATTACACAACGAATCGAAATGCTGAGAAGATAAGATGACCCAAGAAGAGCTATTAAAATGCTTTAGTCTTTTAGACGAACTAGAACTAGAACTTAGAAGAGATATGGGCAAATATATGAGGGAATGCGAACAAAGATATAGAGCCGCAACTAGAATCCACATAGAACAAATGAAGAAACGATTAACAAGAAAAGACTTACAAGGAGTAAAACATGACAAACGTAATTAAAGGAAGTGAGACCTTCTCACTAACACCAAGAACATTAGACGAAGCTATGAAGTATTCAGAGATGCTAGCGAGAAGTACGCTTGTGCCTAAGAACTATCAAGGAAAAGCTAGTGACATACTGATCGCTGTACAAATGGGCATAGAGTTAGGCCTTAAACCAATTCAGTCATTGCAGAATATAGCAGTAATCAACGGCAAACCCTGCATCTATGGTGATGTATTAATGTCACTAACCAAGATCCATCCGGAGTTTGAAGATATACGCGAGTATTTCGATGAGAAGCTTCAAGCCGCAGTCTGTGAGGTCAAACGTAGAGGCCAAACATTGCATACTACAATATTTGCAATAGAAGATGCTAAAAAAGCCGGGCTTTGGAATAAGCCAGGACCGTGGACGCAATATCCTAAACGTATGCTACAAATGCGTGCTAGAGGATTTGCACTTAGGGATACTTTCCCAGATGCATTACAGGGCTTGATACTTGCTGAAGAAGCCATGGACTATAAGGATATCACTCCTAGCGTAGGCTCTAATGATAATAGATCTTATAACAATACTACTGATAAGCTCATTGATAAGCTTTCTACTACTCCTGAACCAGAACCAGAACAGGAAATCATTATAGAGCCAGAAGTTATGGTCGAACCAACTCTAGCTGAACAACTCACTATGCTAATAGGTGAAAAGAATGTACCTATAGAAACTATGCAAAAGTGGCTCAAGGCATCTGGTGTGAACAAGATCGGAGAGATGGGTGAGACTGAACTAGCTAAATGTATTCAATATGTGAATGAAAAGTATTAATAATCAATAACTTAGGGGAATTATGATGAACGAAAATTTGACTAAAGAAGAATTAATACGAGCAACAATAGAAGAAAATGCAACTATAGCAATTATTAATTTAATAAATGAGGTATTATATGAAAATGCCTCAACAAACGATGATTGTTTCACTATGTCGCTTTCAATAATAACGAATGCTTTAGGAAATATTTTACTCACTGCATTGATTGAGCATATAATAATTGAGAAAGATATTGTATCTCTTTTGGAACAGGTAAAAAGCTTTGCTTTGCAAATTATAGACCAACATAAAAAGCAAATGAAACAAAATAACTAAGATTCCATGAAAATCAATGACTTAGACCGCTTTGTTGGTATTAATGATACTGTTTCCTATATAGAAACTCCCGAGGATTATTCGGTAGTTCACTCTGGTATACCCAATAATAATGATGCTGAAATAGCTCTTCTCGGGGCCTTTTTAAATGATAACGATCGTTTAAATCAGGTTAGTGATTTTCTTAGAGCGGAGCATTTTCATGTGCCCTTACATGGCAAAATCTATACGGCAATTATAGAGGTGACTGAAAGCGGTCTTTTAGCAAGTCCAGTTACATTGAAGAATTATTTTGAAGAAGATCTCAAAGAATCCAATGTTTCTACCATTGAATATTTAATGAAGCTTTCCACTAAGGCAGCTTCTGTCATAAATGTTTTACCATATGCTAAAGAAATATTTGATACTTCCCAACGTAGAGGGCTCATTAAAGTTTGTGAAGATTCCATTCGAGATGCCCACAATTATGACGAATATGTAGGTACAAAACAATTAATAGAACATGCTGAACATCAGTTATTCACTCTAGCTTTAGATGGTGTAGGTCAATCAGAAATGTATTCCGCTAAGACTGTAGTATGTGAAACTTTAGAGAAGATTTCTATAGCTAGAAAAAGTGGTGGTAAGATAAGTGGCCTCAAAACCGACTTATTTGAACTTGATAAACTCCTAGGAGGTATGCAAGATTCCGATTTATTAGTATTGGCAGCGAGACCTTCAATGGGTAAAACTGCATTAGCATTAAATATAGCTTTGAATGTGGCTGAAGACTTTAATAAATCTGCTAATGGTAAATCTGTAGCATTTTTCTCTTTAGAGATGTCTAGAGAGCAAATCATGAACCGGCTATTCTCCATCAAGACAGGTATGAATAGTATCAATATAAGAAATGGCAATTTCGATGATATAGAAGCCCAGAATCTACAGCAACAGAGCGATCATATAGCGCAATTACCTATATATATTAATGACACATCTGCCATAACAATTGGCGCACTCAGAACTCATGTGAGACGACTCAAACGGCATCATAATTTAGGTTTTATAGTAATAGATTACTTGCAACTTATTAAGGGTATTTCTAAAGGAAATCAATTTAATCGTGTACAAGAAGTTGGAGAAATAAGTGTAGGACTTAAAGCTATTGCTAAAGATCTAAATATTCCCGTGCTCGCTTTATCACAACTATCACGAGCTTTAGAAATCCGTGAAGATAAACGACCTCAGTTATCCGATCTCCGTGAAAGTGGTAATATAGAACAAGATGCGGATGTAGTTATGTTTATATATCGCGAAGAATATTATCTTGATCGTAAAGAACCTCCTCTACATGATCAGGATAAATATATAAAATGGCAAATGGATATGGACAAAGCTAAAGGTGTTACCGAGATATTAATAGCTAAGCAACGTAATGGTGCTATAGGAAATCTAAATATTAAATATAATCCTACTACTACAAGTTTCGTAAATATCTGATTTACTTGATTGTTATAAAAATTGTGTAATTATGGAAATATCATAATTGTCAATAGGTTAAAGCGATGAAAAGCAAAAGGGTTAGTAATTTTAATTGGGATGTTTTTTTAGACAAAATAATAAAAAATAATATCAGATTATGTGTTGAGCATACTTTGGCAGTTATGAGTAATAATGTTTATCTAGCAAGACCTCCCGAAGAAGATATAGAAAATGCTCGTCGTCATAAAGAATTAAGAGATTTATCTCAGATTTTTGAAATTGATGCTGATATGACATTAGTTCTTACAAAATTAGGACAAGAATTTCTAAAATATAATGCACAAGAAGAAGTATTGAATCTCATCCGCCTTCCTTATCATTCCGTCATACTTCAATATAATTGCGAACTTTCAGGAATGTCTATTTCTCTTTTTGCACATCATTCTGAAGCTCAAGAGGGAATCTATGATCCTGATGCATTTATATGTTTTCAATATGCTCTTTCTGCCTATTCAAAAAAAAGACACATGTATACAGCTCGTTTTATAGATGATTTCATGGGTATATATTTAAATAAATATTCCAATGAGCTAATATGGATGAATAATCTATTTGGAATGGATTGCACTCATTCACAAAATCGTTTGCACGCATTATTAATGATCGTAGGTTTCTGTGTAGCTCTCAATACTAAGCAATTATATAAACAAGAAATGGTTTTTGCGAAAAACTCAAATTACCATCATGAAGGAAAAGAAGAGAAAGTTAAAGAGAATGCATATAAAAAGCTAACTTTATCTCTCAGAGGAAAACAGCATCTTGAATATATACAACAAAAACAGTCAGTCTCTAAAAATAAATCTCGTCAACATTTAAGACGTGGCCATTTTAAACAACGGAAAACAGGTTTATTCTGGTGGAATCCACATATAGCAGGCAAAGAGAGCGAATATACCATAGAAAAAAGTTATAAGATAAAGGCATGACAAAACTGCCAAAAATGACAAAAGTAACCCGCTGGTTTGAGGGCTCATAGAGTAGTCTTAGCGGGTTTATGAGTAATACTATAAGCATTACAGAGGGTTATTGTCAATAATCCGAATTCTATTTTTATGAATACGCACCATTTCTAATAATGCATTAGCCACCTTTTCTACTTCTTCATAAGTTAGCTCTACTGTATGTTTAAATTCTGGGCTATTCATACTGAATTCGACATGATTAAAACGTTTTTCATTTAATCCTAAATAGTCACTCGGATTAATAAAAAACTCTACCCAACGCTTTTCTCCCTTAGGTATACCATAATCTCCATGCTCTACCGATTTGGTTATTTCTATACGCATAGTAGTGTGCGCGGTTAAAGTATTCATAATTCTTCTCTAAGATTTATAATACTATAAGCATTACAGAGGGTTATTGTCAATGGTCGCGACCATTGTGAGAAAAACGCCAAATATTGTGTTTATGGTCGCGACCATCTACGCGCCATATTACCTGAGATCCAGGATGGTCGCGACCATCCAAAGTGGTATATTTCCCTATGGTCGCGACCATAGGCTCTTAATAAAAAGGTGTAAACTCGCAATCAAAAAAGTTTTGAGTTCACATGTTCTAATCTTCGAACACTATATATAGTGTTGCACCCGAATTACATCATAGAGCTCTATAATATAAACATCCGCAGGAAAATAGGAGATCTGCAGGAAAATAGGAAAACTATTCCATTAACTCTTGCATAAAACGAAATACACTTATATAATGCAAAAATGGATTGTTGGTGTATAGCTTAATGGTAAAGCCCCATCATTGTAGGTGGGCGACAAGAGTTTGATTCTCTTTGCCTCGACAATCCTCGAAACAAATGAGTAATGAAAATGATGAGTACAGAAACAAGTAAATCTAAAAATGAACGACAGTCTTCTAAATCCAGGCAGGAGGAGGATATTTATGCTACTAAGGGGGACTTTAGAGAACTTAAAGCCGATATACGATCCCTAAGAACTGATTTAAAAACCGACATGATGGTATTCAAAAATGATATCAAGGATTCATTGAGAGAACAAAGAAACGAATTCCGCTGGTTATTGGGTCTCATTTTTGCTGCATTAGCATTAATAATTAAATTTGGTTGATAATATGACCCCAGAGCAAACAATAGAAATTATCTCTAAATTAGATAGAATTCTAAAACTCGTAGATGTTTTAGGATGGAGTGCAATAATTTTTATATTCTTATCTATCGGGATTACTATTCTTATGGCAGCCATAAATAATAGATAAATCAATAGGTTAGTTATGAAAATAGGATACGCAAGAGTCTCCACTAAGGAGCAATGCCTGGAAGTACAAATAGATGAACTGACAAAGTTCGGCTGTACAAAGATCTTCAGTGAAAAAGTATCAGGTGCGAAAGCTAAAATGCCTGAATTGGATGCATGTTTAGAATTCTTGCGACCAGGAGATACTTTAGTGGTGTATCATTTAGATAGACTCAATAGATTATCTGCAAGACTTCTGGCATTGCATGAGGATCTAAGAGCGCGTGATATAACGTTGCAAGTTATAATGCTACCTATGGATCTGAATGATCCCACTATAGGTAAATTAGTTCTTACAATCTTTAGCGCACTTGCCGAAACAGAATACAATATAAAGAAAGAGCGCAGTTATGCGGGAATGATGAGAGCTAGAGCGCGCGGAAGAAAAGGTGGTAGGATTTTTAAATTGACTCCAGATAAAAGACAACTACTAATAGATGCATATAATTCTAGAAAGTATTCTATGAGAGAATTAGCTAGTATGTTTAATATATGTGTTTCCACTATATTTAATTATACCGAAAGCGAGAGGAGTAAATGATACATCTATTCATACTATCAGCATTCACCGCAGCCTATATAGTATTTAAGTTTATTAATTAGAAGGTTGTAGCGTACAGGATACAGTTGTAGAGCCACCAGAGCTCGATTGAACTGCACGAATCTGATCGTCATAGACCATATTTTCAATGAATGCGACTCCATTAGCAGTAAAGCTTACAAGATTCCCATTAACATCCTTAAGCGGAATCCAAACACCAGTAGCAACGGAAGTTGGGGCTGCCACTTGCAAAGCAACAGTAGCCCCATTCCATGTCCCGAATGCTTTTACACACGCTTTTCCGTTAGGATAAGATAAATTAGCCACAGTAGAATTAGCATCAGTTGTCTGCGCATTAAATAATACTATCATATCTACAGGAGAGGCCATTTATACCTTATGGATAAGTTGGGTTAGTTTCAGCTTCGTCTTGCTCGTAGTGAGCTTCACGTTTGTTCATTTTTCTAGCATATTGGCCTTGTTCAGGTTCCATCATGTTGGTAACACCACCGATGTGGAATTCTTTTACGATGCCGTCTTTGTAATCGTACATATCGTCAACAGCAGGAGAGAAGCAAAAATCATCTTTGATCTTAGCTTTCATATTGCCTTTAAAGTTTTTAGATTGGTCGTAGGACATGGTAACCCATTGAAAATTATAACATATTTAGATTTTATCATCTGTAGAAGGTGCGTCAAGATGATTATTTTCATTTGTCGATTTACTAGGCGTCTTATAAGTCAGCATGCATTCTTGGCCTTCTGGCTTGCGTTTATTAGGTACAATTATTACTTTGATCTTTTCTGACATCATTTTTTCTTAGTAGATTTACTTTTCTTCTTAGACCTATCAGCCTCACTATAAGCAATAGCTACCGCCTGGGATTGCTTTTTTCCGGCTTCCATTTCTTTTCTTACATTATCTGAAAAGCCTTTTTTTGTGCGGGCTGCAGCACCAGTTTTAAGAGGCATCTTTACACTCATGATTATGGGTTAATTGTTCTTGTACATCTTTGAGTTGTTTTTGAATATTAGGGATCTCCATCATGAAACCCTTAATTGCATACATACCTGCTTTGATTTCATTGGTGATTAATTCAATATCTTTAGCGTTTAATTGCTGAGTATCAACTTTTTTAGCCAAAGCGTCCATTTTTGTATTTAATGATTCTATTTGATCTTGCATAGGAGTTTTCCGCATGGTTGATTTTAAAGTAATTGGTGCAACAGGATTAGGATATTTGACTTTGATAGATTGAATTAAGTTCATCCAAGACTCCAGACCTTCGCGATAGATTAGATCTAATTGTGCTTCAATTGGAGGATATTCAGCAGCACGTTTGCGTTGATATTCTTTGTTATCATAATCCTGAACAAATTGTTTCCAAGCAAGTTGGAGATCTTTCTCAGTTGGTTTAGGAAGTTGATTACCCTCATGCCATATCAAACTATCATATGTCTCGCCAGTTGTATAAGCATCTAGTGTGCCTTTTCTGTACCATTCTAAAGCTTTAAATATATTCATATTATTTTTACCCATGAATTTCTTGGCATACTATAGTACTAGCAGTTCTAGGAAATCCAGCAGAATTAGTATCTGTATTTGTACTATTTACTAAAACTGGATTGGCCCCAGAGATAGATAAAAATTGAACTTTATAAGTAGTAGCCGAAGTAGTAGCTGGACTATCTAAAAATATAATAGTTGCAGTATTCATTCCAGATGCTGAATTCACATTACTTGATGCTGAAGAGGCAGTTCGAGATCCTACAGAAGTACCTATACAAATTGGAGTCGCACCACGCAATAATTGAAATATAGGCGCTGTACTGGTATTGCTACCGGCCTGGATTGTGACACTAATTAAAACTTTATTAGATGAAGAAGCAGGTGTTATTGCCTGTGATAATCCAGTTACATCAGAAAAGCTGCTTGAAGAAGTGCTTACTACTGTGGTTAAAGTTGTACTTACAGTTTGTATTACTGAACCAGCAGGCATTGTAACTGCTTGCCAAGTCGGAAGCGCCCCTGCACCATTAGAAGTTAAGACATTTCCTGAGGATCCCACACCTGAAACATTCTGAAAAGTTCCAGTAGCAGTAGTGCCAGCACATATAACTGAATAAGCAGTAAAAGTAGTATTACCCGTACCACCCAGGGGGACAGTTACGGGAGTAAATCCTGTTGCTAAAGATCCTGAAGCTAATGCTCCTACAGTAGTAATATTAGCTTCCACTGCACTTGGCAAAAATTGTGTCCAACCTATATTTCCACTTCCATCCGTAAAAAGTATACTATTATTAGCAGTTCCTAAAGTTCCAATCACATTAGTAGCCGTGGCAAATAATAAATCATTAGCCGTAACCGCTGCCGGGTAAGTAGTAGTTGACCAAGTAGGTGCAGCAGTAGCTCCAGATAAAAGAACTCGGCTAGCAACTGCAGTATTAATAGTAGCTGTACCACTCGCAGTAGAATAAAATACAGCCCCATTAGCAGCTACTAAAGAAGTACCTGTTCCCCCATTAGCAAGACTTAAAGGCAATGTAGGAATCTGTGAAGTAGTAGCCAAAGTTCCCGAAGTTGGAAAAGTAACATTGGTAGTATTTGTCATTGTGAAAGTACTAGCAAAAGCTCCACTCGTTGTAAGATTCCCCCCTAAAGTAAGAGTCGAAGATCCATTATTAACTCCTGTGCCTCCATATGTAGGACTTATCAGTGTACCATTCCAAACACCTGTAGTAATAGTTCCTATACTTGCTAAATTAGAAAGAGTAGTTACAGCCGTATTAACAAGAGTTCCTGAAGTAGGAAGCGTAACATTAGTACCCGCTGTGGTTGTAAGTGTAAGCGCAAAAGCTCCTGCAGTAGTAAATGCCCCAGCTGTAGTTAAAGCTCCCCCCGTAGAAATGTTACCACCCAATGTAATAGTATTAGAACCGTTATTAACGCCTGTTCCACCAAATGTACCTGTTAAAGGAGTTGTAAGACCAATTGTATTGCCCGACTTAGTTAAAGGAGCTGTGACATTAATATTAGCTGCACTATTGAATGCTGAAAAAATTATAGGAGTTGTTCCAATTGTGAAAGGGCCAGCTCCAGTTTCTACATATAGATTAGTGGCATTAACTGTTCCTTCGACAATTATAGTATAAGATCCTTCTACTACTTCACTAGCACCTGCTTGATCATAATCAGTAGCTCTAGTCATTACCCAGTTAGTAGATCCTGAGCCAATATTAGTAACTGTATAAATACCATTTTGGAAAGTACTAGCTTGATCTTTTACAAGCACGCGATCATTAACCACCATGGTAACGCCGTCCAATACCAAAGCTGCTTGTGTTCCAGCATTAGTGAGCGTTGCACCAACCCCTGCGGCTCCATTGGAGTAAGTGACAGTAAGAGCAGCTGTAGTTCCAGCACGACAAGAAGTTCTAGGAGACATTCCAGAAGAAATAGCATCTACATATTGTTTAGTAGCTGCACCTAGAGGATTAACAGGATCGCCACTTAATATTAATAATCCTGTCATTGTACTGCCAGTAATTAATACCGGAGCTGGGAAAGTTATATCAGTTGCCATTGTGCCAGGATTATCGACAACGGTAAACCAAGAGCCTATGAAGTTTAATATATTTCTTTGAGTAACAGGTGCTCCATTCTGCTCTATGACTTCAACTGCACTTGATACAATGAGATTATTAAATTGAGCCATCAGTACATCTCAAGTGAAACATTAATTGTCGTAGTGCCGGTTGATCCAGATAATACTGCTCTAACTTGTTCCCCTTGAATTAAGAATTGCAATGCACGTTGGGCATTTATAGCAAATAAAATTATATTGCCGCTAAAGTCAGGTATATCAATCCAGACTGGCGAAGCACTCGTACCTGGAGCTAAAGATTGAAATTTGACAACAGCGCCACCAAAGGTCCCCCATACTTTTACGACCGCAACCTTGTTTGAATACGGGATAGAGTATGGGGTACTGTTTGCATCAGTAGTTTGATTTTGGAATAAATATAACGTACCGATATTACTAGACATGCTTACTCTTCTTTTGGAAGTTCATCCGTTTTTTTATTGGCTTCTACTTCAGCTTCTATGCATTGTCTTAAGGTCATTTCTTCATCATTCTTAATATTATCCAAGATAGCTACAAATGGTGCAGATACTTGGTAAGGTGATGTATAGAAAACGCTTAAGATTTTCTTAGCTTCTTCGTAGGATAGTTTAAAGTTCATAATTGCTCCTATTATGAGGTTCTAGTTACATATAGCGTAATAACGCCATCTACAGATCCCACGCCGCCAGTAACGGTCGCAGTCACAGTATCTCCACTTAAAAAGGTATTTGCAGCTGATGGGGTGACAGTTACGCTTGTAGCTACGCCAGATCCAGCTGTAGGAATTGTTACAACGCCACCAGTAATTGCAGTAGGGCTCCCTGCATGATAAACAGAAGGAGTAATCACTATGTTAGTAGCCGTGAAAGCTCCAGATACAGCTCCGGCAATTGAAGTTACGGTTCCATTAAAAGGTGCTTGGAATATCACAGATACCGCACCAGCTTGTGCAGTAATTGGCGATAAGTAAACTTGTATAGCTTGTGCAGTACCTATAGGAATAGAACTAAAGGTTTTAACACCACCGATGGTTTGAGTGCCAGCACTTAAGATTATATTTGCAGTTGCAGCACCTGGATCAGGAAGGGTATAAACAGTTGCTTGTCCAACTGCTGAGTTGGTAAGCGTACTTGCAAAGTTGCTCGCATTATTGGTGCCACTTAGAACAAAGGTGCCATTAGCAGCAGTTGCTGGGAATATAGTTATAGTACCTGCTGTACCACTAGCACCAGCATGAGTAGTAGTTACAGTGAGCACACTACTTGCATAAGTAATACCTGCATCCGTACTTAAATCACCTGAAGAGTTAGTAAGTACAACTGAATTAGCAGTAAGACCTGGCGTACCACCAGTAATGAAGTTTGCATAACTAACCTCACGTGGCAGATATTGGCCATTAGTTTGTTGTTGTTGGATTAGAACTAAGTCTGCAGCAGCAACGGTTGTTACTTTTAGACCTTCGGCTCTTACGACACCTGCGCGCATGGGATTACCATTTGAATAATTAACTATTCAATAGGATACAAGGTAAAAAAAGGTTAATCAAATATAAATATCAATGGGTTAGCTAATTATTGCTGTGATAAAGTTTGTTGATACAAAGCATCAAGCTCTTCGTCAGAAATTGAATCAAGTACAGATTTAGTAGCGGACTTAGAAATACTTTGTTGATAAAGTTTATCTAATTCCTCATCAGAAATATTATTTTCTATTTTTTTACTAAATTCCTTATCTGCATGTACACTAGCTTGTTTCACATTATTGAAGAGAGATTCAAATGCTTGGGCTTTTTTCTCAGGATTTTTGATATTCTTAGCAGCTTTTAATTGCTTATCCCATTGAGGATCTAAGATAAGATCTACGAATTCTCTATCATATGCTCCATTAGTAAACTTATCGATTAAATCTTTAGAAAATTTACTTAAACTAAATGTTTTAGGCGCGCCTTGAGCTTGTGATGCGGCTTGTTTTGTGGAAATAGGTTCTATTAGATCTTTAAATGCCAAATTCATATCCTGCAAACGCTTTTGAGCATCTGGATTATCTCTCAATTTTTCCATGAGTTTTTTCAAATAATTCTTATCTTTAAGAACTTTATTGAAGAAATTGCTACCACCCTCATTTACTGAACCGGCTTTTCCTTTTATTTCATCTACTATTTTAAGTTTCATATCTTCAGCACGTGCTTTGGGATACACAGGATTCACGGCATCGACTTCTTTTAATAATTTCTTTCTAGCCTTACTCAATAAACTTGCTTTACCTTTTTCTCCTCCTTTTGTAAATGCTGCAATTTGATCATCCAATTCTCTTTTAACTAAATCTAAGACTTTTGTACTACTTGATTGGAATCCTTCTAAAGAAGATTTATATATTTTAGATCCCAATACTTTTTGTAATGCTTCCGCAATTATGGGCTCATCTTCCAATAATTTAGTAAATGTCTTATCAGGTAATAATATGGGTTCTGCTTCAGCATACAATGCATCCTTCCTGGCTACTGTTCCTTCTGGGGCAATAGATTCATGTAGATCTTCAATAGATTTCTCTATTTTTGGCTGACGGGTTTTTGAAGATTGATAAAGTTTTTCGGAAGTTTCTGGATGAACTCCTGCATTTCCCTCAGCACTAGCGACAAAAGGACTTCCGGTAGCTTCAGCGGGACGCAGATCAAAGCCTAATCTTTCAGCAGCTTCTTTACGTGGGATAGCTTCATTTAAATCTAAATTTGCATGAGTATTTAATGCTGCCTGCTTAGGTAATGGCGCCACTTTAGATTGTATTTTAGCCACGCCTTTGGAACCTTTTTCTACACCACCCGGAATGAACGATGCTAACAGAGAGGATCCAAATTGTATCAAAGGATTATCAGGATATAACTCTCTAGCAGTTTCTAATCCACCTCCTGCGCTTGCTGCACTTAGAAGTTCTTTTAGATTTTTAGGCGACAAATGTTCAGCAATTTTCCCGAATGATCCTGCTCCTTTTGCTAATTTAGCCGCAAAACCTGGAGTTGCAAATTCTTGTGCTGTATCTTGCACTCTTTCACCAAAATTTCTTGGCTTCGTCAAACCACCAGTAGCTTCATCAAATGATTCTCTTATATATTCAGAAGGCATCCCAAATTCTTCACCCCCTATACGTGTCCAAAAAGGATTTATTGCACCGGCAGCTATATCTCCATATGCAGCAGAACCAGCAGCAATATTCTTAGCGCTTCTATATATTCCTCTTCTACTTTCTGGCAAAAATCTTTCATCCAATTCACGAAGTCGCTGATTTTCGGTTTTTATAAGATCAGCTAAGGTAAGTGATTTTTTATCTCTCATAATAATCCCGCTTTTTTTACTGCCTCTAATTTCATAGCCCGATCCAATGCTTTATTTTCTTGTTGTTCAAGTTGCGCTATTTCATTAGCAAAGATAGGTTGAGATTGGGTATATTCATCATAAACTTCGGCAAAATCATTAATATGTTTTCGTTCATTATAATATCTAGAAGCAGAATTTGCATAAGCTCTATTATGTGCATTGAGGCGTTTAAAATAATCTATAATTTGTTTATTACCTTCTGGAGTAGTCATTAATGTAGGCACCATTTTATTCAAGAAAGCTATGTCTTTGTCTGACACGACGCCTTTCATGAGCTTAGCAAAATCTAATACCATCTTGGCACTAGCTTTTTCTATTAATTCTCCCGCAGCAATTTCTTCAGCATTATCTATACCAAATCTTTGTCCTATTTTTTTAGCTATTAAAATTTTATCTGCCAATGCCCCAGTTTCAAATATCTTCGAAGCGCGGGTTAATTCATCTAAATGTGTGTCTAGCTCTTGTGTTGCTTTCAATACAGGTTCAATAGTTGAATCTTTGAATTTATGATAGTTTCGTTTATCTAAAGCTTTATCGGGCAATGTCGGAACTTCATTTGATTTAGGTCTAAATATATTTGCAAATTGCACGAAATCATCTGTACTTGCTTTAATAGCTGGTTTACCAGTTTGTGAAGTTGTAATAGTTTGTTGATCTACCGGAGTTTGTGCCAATTTTAAAGCTGCATCTTCAGGTATTTCTCCAGGATTATATCCAGCATTAGGTGCAGCTTCTTTTTGAGTAGATCTTCCTCCTACATTAGTATCAACACCTTCCACAGCTGGTCTAGAACCAGTAAATGATTTGGCCCTAGTACTATAAATTGTTGGTCCCCCTCCTCTAAGCTTATCTTCAATTATACGTTCTTGAGTTCCTAAAGTATTAACGAATGCAGGTACATTGGCCGGATTTACACCCATCTGTAAGGCGGCCGCTGCTATTTCTTGATTAGATGCATTAGGATTACTGCGCACATAATCAGCGAGTTGGGAATATTGATGCTTCTGCATTTGTTCGATTTCTTGCTTCTGTCTTTCTATATTAGTCTGTTCCTGACCATGGGCAATTTGTGCAGCTTGTACATATGCATCTCTAGGCATAACACCACTAGCAATTAATTGGCCAGCAATCCCAGCAGTATTGGACTGCCCCGGGCGAATTCCTTGTTGCTCTAGTCTTCTATCATTGGCCTGAAAAAATTCTCCTAACATATTTTACCTTCCATAAGGATTAGCTGAATTCCAAGGGGTTCCTTGAATATTATTTGTAGAGTTATAAGGCTGATTAGTGTAAGGATTATATCCACTTCCTTGTTGTTGCTGTTGTTGTCCAAATCCATAATTCATATTTAATAGACTTTGACCAGCACCAGCAAATCTAGCTAACATATTAGGTTCAGCTGCTATGCTGCCTGTTCCTTGACCACCACCAAGATAAGGTTGAACAAGTTGGTTATATCCTATAGCTTGCCCTACATTGGGATTATTAATAAATCTATTATATCCACCAGCATTATTAAGTTGTTGCTGATGGAATTGATTATAAACATTGCCAGCAGCGAATTGTTGTCCTAAAAGCTGATTGCGTAATCCCATAGCTTTATCAAATCCACGCTCTTGTAGATCTGCACGTATTCCGGAAAGTCCTGTTTGACGATTTCTTTCAATATCATTTAATTGCAATTGAAGAGGTAAATTAGTTGCAGGATTAACTCTAGAATTCATCAAATCATTTTGTGATTGAATTTGTGTTTTATATTTATCTATTCCTTCATTAAATCCCCTTTCACGTTCTGCCTGTATATCATTAAATGGTCGCATATATTGCGCTAAACCTTCATCTGATATATCGGGATTAGTTTGTGCCTGTAGAGCTGCTATCTGTGCCGGATGCAATTGTGCTAAAAGACCTACTTGTCCTAAAGGTTCATTTGGATTCATTTGTTGAAGTTTAGCGAACTCAGGATTATACAAAGGATCATTTGGATTCAAACCCACCTTTTCAAAATATTCTCTTTGCAAAGGTCTAGTGGTAGAATTCACAGCCTGGAATCTTTCTCCTATCCCGCGTTTAATATAATCAGGTAATGCCCCATATCCTGAGATATTTTGTTGAGGAGTTCCTGTACCTTTCTTTTTGCCTCCAAATAAACCGGCAATTGTTGGCGCTGCTTGTAGTGCTACTTGTCCTGCTTGTAACATAATATCCTCAAAATGAACTTAGTGTGCTCTGTCTCCATGCTAGGGTACCAGAATCGTTAATCAAAATATACTCGAATGTTGGGGTTAAGACTCTGTCATATAACAAGTCTTGTGCTTGAACATCTGCAGAATTTGCGGGTGCAGTTCTATCAGTTCTAAGTCTTCCCTGAACAAAAAAAGCTTGTCCAGAAGTTGGTAAAATCCGTAATTGATTCTCAAGCAGAATTACTCTTCGTAAAGCTTCTTCAGGTCTATTAAACTGTGGATCAAAATTATCAAACATAATTATCTCGCCGTCGTTGTTCTGAGTTCTTCAAAGTATTTCTGTATTCTGAAACCCACCAAATTGTTAAATATGAATTCATATTGTCGCTGACGGCCATTAGCACGTGTTTCAATTTTCAATGTATTATCATAGATAGGATAGGGACCAAATGTTCGAGGAGTGATCATTCCATCATATTCTTTAGTATATATGAACATATTGAAGAATAGATTTCCATCAGGTAGATTTTGCAATGGTAAGATCGCATTACTAGGTACTACACGTAGAATCTCTTGCATATATTCACCAGTATCAATCAGATTACTATTGGAAGTAAGGCTTCCAGACATATTACCACCATCATCCGTATAATCATCTTTCACTTCATGAGTATAAAGCTTAGTAGTTGGTATACTTCCGTCACAACTACCGGTTGCGAGATATTGATAACGATTTACATTAGAAGGTTCTTCTGAACATGTTCTAGTCAAAGTTCCATTAGTAAAATGACCTTCTTCCCAGTTCCAAATTACATAATTGGTAGGTTCTTCTGATGATGCAAAAGGGGCAAACCACCATACTTCAGCAAAGTCTACAGACTTGTGGGCAAAAGTATGATAATAAGTGGCTTGATTAAGATTACTATAGAACCATTCTCTAAGACTATTATCGGGAATAATAGCAACCGAGGAACCATTGTAAATATAGAAATTATCCTGACCAATCCAGACCACATTATCTTGTACACTTGTAGCTGCTTTAGGACCTAATAGTCCATCAGAAGTCATTATTTCATCTATGACAAATATAGTAGGAACTCCTACATAGGTCATTTTATGGACGCTACTATCTGCAAATATAATTATCTGACCTTTACAATAACTAGTAGTAAGCAAAGTTCCTGAGGTAAGAATATCGGCCAAAAATACTTGCACAGCAGGACCCGGTACCCAATTAGTAATATCACTAGAACTAAATACTCTATTAGGAACGCCCGCAGCTCCAAGTGTTACAATTTGATTGTTATGAACAGCTACATAGTTAATGGCAGTTGGTGCACTTCCTGCGGTCTGTAATACTGGCGCAGTTGCCACGTTCCCACCCCATAGATATAAACCACCTTGATTGCCAGGAGTTAGGACTACACTTTCACCTAAGCGATCAAATGACCAAATTCTAGGATAAGCAAATCCTGCACTAAAAGGCTTTCCAGTTCCGTAACTTCCTAAACCATAAGGCCCCCCACCATAACCTACAGCTGGAGCTATTGCGCATTGTCCAGCTGCTATTTGTCCTTGTACAGTAGTTCCTGCACCACCTCCACTAGAAGCAGATGAGGTAGCAAAATGTCCCGAGGTATCTGCTGTAGTAGAATAATATGCATAACTATTAGCGTTTATATATCTAACTATAGCTTCGATATTAAGATCACCAATTGCAAATCCACCAAATGCCGTAGCAGATGCGATTTTAATTCTATCACCTTCCAGAAAACCATGTGCTGTTTGAGCAACAGTAATAACACGTTGCGATAGTACAACAGATGCTCCTCCTCCTGATCCTGCACCTGATGCTGCTACAGCAGCTTGATAAGTAATATTGCCACCTGAAATACTAGATATAGTGAATGTTCCATTAGGATTAAGACCATTAAATGGATTGGTAGCACCTGAAATCTGAATAAAATCGCCCACTCGCGATATATTTGCAAGAGTAGCTCCTATATTAAGTGTAACAGTTTTACTACCAGTAATAGTAGTAACAGGATTAGAACCCAATGTATTAAAATTAGTAGCTAAGCTATTTGCAATAGCAGTAGTAGAAGTCACAAGTGGAGTAATATTATATAGACTTCCCTGCTCAAAGCTGTAAAGACGAGTATTAGTACCAATAAGAATATGCTCAATCCCTAATGCATCAGTATAAGCCCAAATAGACCTAGGAACTCCTGTTAAAGTCTGGGAATTATTAAAGAATACACTTTGCCAGCCTCCTAATTTCTGTGGATAACCTTTGTAGAAACGAATTTTATCCGCATCCGACCATTGGAATGAGGTATAAGAATTGTCATCCTTATTCACTCCAGGAGGTATTATTATCGGATTACGTCTACTAGTTAGCATTATACTCCTGTGTAGATGAAGTAATTACCTACAAATAAAGTTGGTTGCATATTGTTGTGTGCATTTCCGCCACCACCATTGGATATTACACCCGATCCTGTAGCTGATGTGCTCGCTATGGCTGGATTGGTTCCACCTCCAAGATTGACAATACCTGTTCCACTTGTTAAAGGATTAGGAAGCTCAGTTGATACGAGTAGATGCGTTTCTTCGCCAACCGAAGCGCCAGGTGAACGTACAGTTAAACCAGGACCCGCACCTATTGCACCTGGCACACGTCCACGCATATCAGGTAAGTTAAATGTGGTTGAACCATCCCCAGGACCAAAAGGTAATTGTGGAGTAAGGCTATTAAATAATGTGAACAATGCGGAATATGTAGCCCTAGAAACCGCTGAGCCATCGCAGATCAACCAATTGCCATGATTAGATGCAATGCTAGAGAATTTATAATCACCTATTTCATTACCAGAAGTATTATTTGCAGGAGTAAATGTATTAGCAATTATATCTATTTGGCCTATCTCTATCCAAGCAGTAAGCGAAGAATTATATACGGACCATACCCATGGATTAGTTGTATTATTGATCCACATTGTGCCCGATTGCGCAATAGCAGGCGCAGTATTAGCAATATTAGTATTAGCAAGAGCACGTATTAGAGTATCTTGAGAATCCAAATTAAAGTTGAGCCCAGCAGTACCACCCCAAATATCTACATCACCGCCTACAGTTGGCTTGATCCAGTTAAAATTAGTTGTTGGCGTACCCATATCATATACTCATTATGTTGTAATTTTGTCGTTGATTATTCTTACGCATTAGATTTTTTTCGAAATCCACCACTGCAATCGAGTAGGTATTAGCAATCTCAGATGATTGAAGTGTATCATGATAGAACCTTTCCATGGCTTTCATACGGACTAGATCTATTGTTTCATCGCCAAACCAAATAGAAGTGTCCCCATCGGCTTCGGGATAAAAGACATCCTTTTGGTAATAATAAATTGTAAAAGTTGTATTAGCTCCTACAGTTGGATACACGTAGAGCGTGTTATTAAATAGTGCATATTTAGCCGGTATTCCGGTTTCAGCAGCATTCTGAAAAAGCGATATCAAATCTTCAAATGATATGTTTAAAAAGCCCTGTTGAAGACTATAAAGTGTAGTTCCAATATTAAATTGAATAGTAATTATCGAACTAAAGTCAGCGGGTAAAGCCACACTATTGAGTGCTTTATTAATGGTAACTTGAGCACTTGTTTTATATGCCCAGTAAAGAGAACTTTCTACGTATTTGATGGCCGTTACAATGGCGCGTCCTACCGCAGTCTTATAAGTATCACTATTGGAACCGTTTAAAAACGTTGAGCCATCCCTATTAGTGTCTTCTAAGATCTGATTGATAAGTTCGCCAAAGTTAACAGCCATCAAATTCCTCTCTTTATTCTTCTTCAGTACAATAGAAACTTACACGAAGACGGATTAGCCCTGCAGTTTGTGCAGTAGCTAGAGTGCCGCCAACAGTACAAACAAGTACCGGTGCAGTTCCATTGTTATAAAGATAGCCGTAACCAGCACTTACAACACCCGCTGTCAACGCTTGCGCTTGGTTGATAGTGATAGTGAATCTGTTTCCAGAAAGAGCACTACCATTACCAGCAAGAGCAGCATTGATGAATCTGGTAGATAAACCAGCATCACCAACACTTATTGTTGCAGTAGGAGTTGCGTTGGTATCAAGGGACACAGAATTAAAGGAAACTTCTGAGATCCTAATACCATTGCTTGGCAAGCCGCCAACCGGAGTAGTATAAGTATCTCCCGTTACGACAGTTGCAGCTAAAGTTAGTTCGAATTCTACCGTATAAAGTTGCCCAGTCGACCAGCGCGCAGGGTAATTTTTATCAGGTACCATTCCTAGAAAAGTATAATTAGTAGCCATGGTGTACCTCTAAATTGAGCTATAATTAGTGACTACAATTGAGCCATTATCATTGCCGTTAAAAATAACCTTCTTAATTCCGAAGATCCCAATTAGAGCTATCCTTTGTAGGTTCCCAACATCCTGGAAGTCAGTTTTCACCAAGAATCCAGCTACGTTTTCCCGACCATCAGTAAAGCCTTTACCGAAAGCAATCCCACCAGCATCGCGGCCAGTGAAGATATTTCTTCTAGTATTAGCAACAGCTGCGGAAGTTCCTGAATCAATGCCGTTTGGCAGTTTGTCAGAATTAAAAACGCGTGTTTGTGAGAAGACAAACGAACGTTGCATTTCACCTTCGCCGCGGCCAGATGTAATTAACGCTTGTTGGATATCTCTGTATTGTAGACTTGCAGAAGCATCTGTTAGCAAATCCATGTATGACTGAGTGTGTACATAATAATGGTATTTGATTTCAGAAGTTTCAGAAAGTGGTCTGATATAAGGTCTACTAGTTTGCGCAATAGTTTCGCATGCTAGGATATCAGTAAGTTTTGCAGTTGCAGTTGTATCGGCAGCAACGGCTTGGTCAGTTGCATCACCATTAGGTCTGAAGATACGAGTTACACCAGCAGTAGTAGATGGCGCAATCGCAGCATTAAGACCGGTGATTTTCAATCTGTCATTACCAGTGTACGCCACACCATCATAAGTGATAGTAGTTGCAGTATTACCAGCAAGCTGATTGAACGCACCAAGAAGTCCGCGGATCTTCATCCATTCAGATTCAACCCGGTAGGTATCTTCTGGAATGTTATAAAGCACGCGTTGTGCATCGATAGTATAAGGAGCCGGATTTTCAACTACGATACGTAGCTGATCAATCGAAATCTTATCAGTAAAGTAAGTTAGTGCAGATTCAAGACCTGTCGCAGATTGCATACCAAGAAGACCTTGATCTGTTAATCTTTGTAGGTAAGAAACAGTGACATTGTCACCAGCAGTTTTAGAGGTATCATCTTCACGTCTGAGTGTGCCAGCCTTCATCATTTGGCCTAGCATCTCGGTATCTGTTACGAAATCATAGAGTGTTCTTTGAGACCATAATTTTACCGTACTCAGTGAATTGGTACCGAACGTAGTTGTAGCCATTGTACCCTCATAGAGATTGAAATAAAAAAATTGATTATTTCTTGCAATACGAGGTGGTTTATCGAGGCTACCTGGAACTCGAGCCTTTTATAGAGTTGCTTATCTCTGTTGGCTGTGCGTCGCCCAAAAGCAAGTTAGTTCTGAGAAGCGCAAAATAACAAAAGGTTATAAAAATTACTTAATTACTTCTCAGAACGTTATATATAACAATAACTTACCCTCAAGAGCACGTCTAGTGGTTTCTTTGGATACGCTCTAATTGTTTGTGGAATAGTCCTGGATCAACGCGACCTGATTTATCAAGGGCTGCCTTTATATCGGTAGGTACATTCCCAAAAGTACCGCTATTACCAATATTGGAAGTATTAGCGCCAGCCGCCATATTTTTCGCGACGGCTTCAACATTGATCGATGGTTTGGTTTTCTCGGTTCTGGGAGTTGTATTATAGCCATAGGTTTTCGCCATATTATAAATTGTTTCCGCTGCATTTTTGCCACTATCTACACTTGTAGTCAAGACCGCTCTCATGCGATCTGCAACGTAGGATTGTGCAGCCTGCTCATTGCCAAGTAAACTCTTAGCAATATCCATTTCAACTTTTTGAACATGTGCAAAGGCATCATTAAAGTCAGGATGAGTTTGTTGAAACTTAGCTTCATCAGTAGTCACACGGTTAGTGTAAATCATCTCACGAGTTTTAGTTTCGGTATCGCGAGCAACAGTTGCTAATTGTTCTTTAAGAGCAGCAATCTCACGCTTAGCATAATTATAAGTGTCAGCATCCAAGGGATCTATATTGTCTAAGATCTCTTGTTGTGCAGCTGCCGCTTGTTGTTGATATTGCATTTGTTGATGCTGAGCTTGTTGATCTAGCATCTGCAATTGCGTTTCAAATCGTATGCGATCTTCACGCTCTTTTGCGAGTTGCTCTTCTAAAGCCTTGCGTTTTTCAATTTCTTGATTAAAACGTGACTTAGGAATCAGATGTGATTTCTCTTTTACTTGCGGCTCATCAGAGGAGGCGGATTGTTGGACGTTTTCTTCTTCTGGTGGGCTCTCGTCTATTTCTTCTTCAATATGTTGTTCACCCTCTGTCTCATCATGAGACATATTAGCAACACCGTCTGGGGTATTCTCAGGTGTAGGTTCTGGTGGATTTCCATCAGGATATTGCGTAGGTTGTTCGTGTTCGAATTTAGCTAGTTCAGCCCTAAAAGCATTCGTATCACCGAATATCTCTTTAGGTGGTATGTTATTTGAGTGATCTATCATACGGCTCCTATAATTGTTGATTAAAGATCGCACTCATTCGTTTATCTATTGTGTCGTTAGTCATTTGTTGAATCTTGGCAAGCTCGCTGGCGGCTTTTGTTTCTGTTAGATTGATATCAGCAATTAATTTAGCTTGGCCATAGCGTAAGTT
>Ga0207030_1027_pt1 | contig 39746 bp, 38 predicted proteins | sample Alteio_BWMinCont_40_FD_153260 | JGI IMG/M metagenome (GOLD analysis project Ga0207030, IMG submission 153260) | Enriched cells from forest soil in Barre Woods Harvard Forest LTER site, Petersham, Massachusetts, United States -... | ecosystem: Environmental > Terrestrial > Soil > Temperate forest >... | reverse complement strand
AGCCAGGATGCCTAAAATGACGACGACAACCATGACTTCGATTAAAGTGAACCCCTTAACTTTTTTCAAGCTTGGTCTTGATTTTTTCAATTTATTCATGCAATTATATCCGGTTAAGACTACATTAAGAATGATGGACTAAAATAAAGATAATAGAAGGGGTATATCATACCAAATAACTTGGTAAAATATGAAAATACCTTCTAAAAAATAATCATAAAATAATTGCTATTTCGTGGATATAGGCTAAAATGTAATCAAGCATCCATGAGCCTCGAGGAGGGGATAAAATGGTAGACAAAAATAGAGTACAAACTTTAACACGCGTTGTTAGCCCTAAACATGAAACAAATGTGGCTAAAGAAGTTTTTGACCCAAAAACGGCTGCTGCTATTAATCGAGGCATTATAGACCAAACAAGTCAGTTGCTTAATCAAAATGTCGATCTTACGAATAAGAGTCAAAATGAGAACAATAATGAGAACAATAATGGTGCCCAAAATAGGCCTGGAAGCAGTACGTAACTGGTTGAGTTGTTTAACTTTAACGAAGAGTGAGATAAATAGATGAGTAGTCAATTACGTTTAGTTACACTGGGAATACGATCTGATTTAGATGAAAATGTGTTAGGACAAGTGTGCCAAGGAATTGAAAGTAAATTAGCTTCCTATGCTCAATTAGCAACTAATTTAAGAAATTCTCGACAAGAGCAACCTGTAGCAATAGCTGCTGCCCCAGAGTTAGATAATAATTCTGAATTAGGGAATGCGTATAGACTTAGTATGTAGGATGAGGTGTAACTTTAGGAGACGGGCATGTTTGATCGGTTGCAGAAACCGTTTTTAACTGTTGAAACCGGTGAAGCTTATCAACCTTTGCGTTTAACTTATATTTTGTTTCAGAAAGATAAAATTTTTGAAATTTTAGACAAGTTAGAATGTACAACCAAAACCCCTAATGGCGATACATGGAGTTGGTTTTGGAAAGGTGAGTGCGATGATGTACACTTTGAGTCGGTAGATACTTTCAAACGAAATCAAGACCACCCCGTTAGATTGGGTACCATTACCGTAAAAGGTGATACAATTTATATTAATTTACCTTCATTTAAGCGTGCTTGTTTAGCTGTTCCTTTTTTTCATCGAATGATTGATCCCTTGATTGCATGTGTTCACCATGTTGATTTCATCAATAAGGTGTTTGCTATTGATGAGCGTTTGCCGCATGGATTCACAGAGCTTTTTAAAGAAGATGAATTAGATCGCATTTTGCATCAGCGTATTTCTGATTATCATCTTGTCCAAGAACAATGTGAAAATGCAACGACAGCAGAAGAGGCTTTGTTGATTCTGCAAGAGTACACACTGACTGAAGCTAAAAAACGTTTGCCCTATGCTGAACGATATCTGTTTGAGTTTCATGATGAAGTGCAGTCTGACATTATTTTCTTAAGTTTTTATATTTTCTTACGCGGCCGTGAATTAGTTGCCATAAAACGCTGGTTTGGTGATACTGGATACACCTTAGCGGATGCAGTTGATGAAACGGTCGAGCAAGTGTTTGGTGGTATGGATATCGATATTATTGATTAAGGGGTATTAAAGGAATTTTAACTTAACTAGGGAGAGTCGTATGCTTAAGCAGTTCGCAGTTGTTGCCGTATCTTGTTTGGTTTCTTTCGCAGTTTCCCCCATTTTTGCAGATGATAATATGCCTTCAGGCAACTCTCAAATGCCAGCGGCTGGTACGCAACCAATGCCCGCAGCAAATGATCAAATGCCCGCGGCTAATCCAAAAATGCAGGCTGAACATGAAAAAATGAAAGAAGAAAGAGAAAAAATGAAGATGGAAAGAATGAAGCTGCGTGAAGACAGGATGACGTTACGCGAAGAAAGAATGAAAAGACGTGAAGAGCGCATGAAAGAACACATGGAAAAAGAACAAGGTGCAGAGCACCCTGATATGCAAAAACCAGCCGCTACTCAATCAGAAAAAGCGCCAGAGACAACAACCGCTCCGCAATAAACTCTCTTATTCTCGCCCCGGCATGTTTATGCAGGGGCAGGGATTAGGGTCTGTTTACATTTGGTTTGCGGCCCAAAAATCCTTCATAAACACCATCTTTTTGCGCTTCCTCACTCAAAAATCCTCAGCGTGCAATAAGCACGCCTCCGGTTTTTTCGCTCCGGGCCGCAAAAATCTGGCATTTCTGAACGATTTTTGAATCCACAAACCAAATGTAAACAGACCCTACAATTCCTAATAAAGTAAATTACCCAGTCAGCTGATCTAGCTGAAAAATTGGCAGTAATATAGCAAGTACAATAAATAAAACGACAGCGCCCATAATTAAAATAATTGCGGGTTCAAATAAAGTCAGTCCAGTATCAATCAATTGTTTAATACTGTTGTCTTGATTGTTCGCGGCACGTTCTAACATGTTTTCAAGTTGGCCGCTGGATTCGCCGCTGGCAATAAGGTGAATACTCATCGGTGGAAAATAGCGTGTTTGTTTTAATGCGAGATGAATATTCGCACCTTCTCGAATGCGGCTTGTTGCATCTTCTACTGCTTTGCGAATGGGAATATTTGTAATAAGTTGCGCAGAGATTCCCATTGCTTCTAATACTGAAACCCCGGCAGAGGAAAGTATCGCAAACGTGCGTGCAAAACGTGCTGTGTTTATAATTTTAGTTGCATTGCCTATTAATGGAATTTTCAGCCAAAGATGTTGTACTTTCTCGCGGAACGTTAAATTGTTTTTGAAATGACGACGAAAAATAAAAACACCGGCAATAAGAGCCAATAATAAAAATATTCCATAGCTTTTGATGCCAGCACTAATGCTAATTAAAAATTGAGTAATGCCAGGAAGCGCTTGTCCAACGTTGCTATAAACAGAAACCATTTTGGGAACGACATACTCTAACAAAAAACCGACAATGCTGATGGATACACAAACCATAATGCCAGGATAAATTAATGCGTTTTGAATTTTTTGTTTCATTTGATATTGCTGTTCAGTGTAGTCCGCAAGACGTTGTAAAACGATGTCCAGATGACCTGATTTTTCGCCAGCAGTGACAGTGGAACAATACAAAGGCGAAAAAGCACGAGGAAAATCTCGAAACGCATTTGCTAAGGAATATCCCTCAAGAACACGACTCCTGACAGACGAGATCAAGCTTCGCGTGCGTTGTTTTTCGGTTTGTTCAGCAACGGCTGTTAATACTTCTTCGACAGGCAAACCTGCAGCAAATAACGTTGCTAATTGTCGGGTGATTAATGATAACTCTTTGTTATTCATAGCTTGATTAGCTAAGCTTTTTGATTTAATTTTTTTTTCGCCCAGTTTTTGTTTTTTTTGATGAGCAGCAGTGACTTCGATGGGAATGAGATTTTTATCGCGCAATAATTGTCGGCAATGTTTGCTGTTTTCAGCTTCCATCATGCCTTTTTGTTTTTCACCTTTTTGATTGATAGCGAGATAGTGAAAGACTGACATATTATTCCTCGCTAGTGACGCGTAAAATTTCTTCTAATGAGGTGTGTCCGGAAAGAACTCGTAAAAAACCATCTTGCCGCATGCTTGGAAATAACGTGCGTGCATACTGCTTAATGTGTTGCTCGGGCGCTTTGTCATGAATCATTGTCCGCATGTTTTCATCAATAGCAATCAGTTCATAAATACCACTGCGTCCACTGTAGCCTGTTTGCTTGCAGTGTGCGCAACCAACAGGACGGCAAATAGTTGCTTCTGTAACATTCAGTGCATCGCATTCAGCATTGCTTGCAGGTTCTGATACTTTGCAATAGGTACAAAGTAATCGAATTAAACGCTGAGCTAATACACCGATCAAGCTGGATGCTAATAAAAAAGGTTCGATACCCATATCATCTAAACGTGTGATTGCTCCAATAGCACTATTGGTGTGTAAAGTTGATAATACCAAATGCCCTGTTAAGCTCGCTTGAATAGCAATTTGAGCTGTATCGACATCACGGATTTCTCCAACCATGACGATATCGGGATCTTGTCGTAATATGGCGCGTAAACCTTTTGCAAACGACATGTTTACTTTGTAATTAACTTGTGTTTGACCTATTCCCGGCAAATCATATTCGATCGGGTCTTCAACCGTTAAAATGTTGCGACTTTGATTGTTAAGTGTGACAAGCGCTGCGTATAGCGTGGTAGTTTTGCCTGAGCCGGTTGGACCCGTCACCAACATGATACCATGTGGGATAGAAATAATTTTTTGCATTAATTCGAGTGTGCTAGCATGCATGCCTAATTCAGCAAGATCTAAACGTGCGCTTTGCTTATCAAGCAAGCGTAACACAACGCGCTCACCGTGACTGGTTGGCATTGTGGATACGCGGACGTCTACAAGATGTCCGCCAATGCGTAAGGTAATACGACCATCTTGTGGTAAGCGTTTTTCTGCGATATCTAATTTTGCCATGACTTTAATGCGTGAAACAATTAAGGGTGCAAGAATGCGTTGAGGTTCTAATACTTCTCTTAATATTCCATCAATTCGAAATCGCACGAGTACACGATCTTCAAAAGTTTCAATATGCACATCAGACGCCGCTTCTTTGATGGCTTCACTTAATAATGCATTAAGTAATCGAATAATGGGCGCGTCATCTTGAGTTTCAAGTAAATCTTCAGGCTTAGGGAGTTCTTGCATCAGATTAAAGAGATCAAACTCTTCGCCCATATCCTCAGCCATTTGCATGGCCGTATTGCTATCTGTTTCGTAAGATTTGACGAGTAGTTTGCTAAACGTCTCTTCATCCACTTGCGTTAATTGTAAAGGCATGCTGAGATGTCTGCGCAACTCGGTCAGCACAACTGCGCTAGGCTTATCTTTATAAAAAATTTTGGCAACACCCTCTTCTATGTTAGAAACCATCACGCCATGGCGCTTTGCAAAAGTAAATGGGATGATGGCTGATGAAGTGGTTGTCATTTTGCAGAATCTTCAAAAGGCTTTGGCAGTGCTACAGAATTTTTCCATAACGGTAAAATATTTTGTAGTTTCTGTTCACCAGGTTCGGATAAATTGACAGGCCAATCAATTTGACGTTGGCGAATATTATCGTATTTCGTATTCGTAATTTGATTGGAATCGCAAGAATTATGAATAATAACAGGCTTAATGAACGCCACTAAGTTTCGCTTTTCTAACTTGCGGGCTTTATGTTGGAAAAGTAATCCTACGACAGGAATATCGCCAATAATAGGAATTTTATCCGTACGTTCGGTAATGTTATTACTGATTAATCCACCAATGACTAAGACATCTTCGCTGTTGACAAGAACAGTATTTGAAATTTGGCTAATTCTGATAATAGGATTTAACCCCGGATTGTCAGGGTTTTGTAAGCTATCATTTTTCAAATTCAATTTGAGTCGTACTGCGTTACCCAAATTAATTTGCGGAATCACATCTAACTCTAAGACCACGGGTTTTGTTTCGATGGTATTAAACGGTGTGACAGTACCTGTTGTTCCCGTTGTTGCATAAGTTCCATTTTGAAAAGGAACATCTTGCCCGACTTTTAAAATAGCCTTTTGATTATCGAGTACAACGACAGAAGGTGTCGATAAGATATTTACGCCGGTTTTATTTTCTAGCATGCTGAGAATAGCTTTAATCTGTGTGCTAGGAATAATACCCAAAGTGCCTTCACCTAAAGGCGGGAAAGAGACTTCGCTAGAAGCGCCTTGTGCGCTTCCATCAGCATTGGGATTTGAGCGCGAACCCCATTGTATGCCTAAGTTATTTAAATCGTCTTGATTGATTTCAACAATGATACCTTCTACTAATACTTGGGCTGGGCGAATATCGAGTTTAGCAACAATACTTTTTAAAGATTTCATGAGTGTAGGTGGGGCTGTAATAATTAATGCATTCGTATTGTTTTCAGCTTGAATATTTGTTTGATTCTCAGGGGTGACTTCTTTAGATTTTCCGCCGATGATCGCGGGAATAGCTGGTGTAGTTGTAGTCGAGTCGACGCCCGTGCGCAAAATGTTTTGAGCAATTTTTCCGATGACAGGTGCTAAGGTTTTTGCTTGCAAGTAACGTAAATAAATAACCTCAGTATTTCCCTGTGAGCCAGCCATAGGCCCATCTAATTGAGAAATTAACATACGCATATGCATGCGCGCGGCCTTACTTCCGCTTAACAAAATACTGTTGGTGCGTTCATCTGCGGCAACAGAAACAGATGAGTTTTCTCCTGCGGCGCGGCCAGCATTTTGCAAATTGCTGAGTACGATGGCAATTTGACTAGCAGAAGCTTGATGTAATGGGACAACTTCAATGCCATTTGTCGTGGCGGTATCTAAATTTTTAATGATTTTGATGATGCGATTCAAATTTGCTGCGTGGCCGACCAGTATCAAAACGTTGCCTGGTGCATAGCTGGAAATATTGCTCCACTGAGGAAGCATGGGCCGAATGACAGGTAAAACTTGCATGGCTGATACGTTTTCAAGGGGGATAACGCGCACCACAACTTCATTTCCATGCCCTGGGCTGGTTGAATTGGCAACGCGAGTTGCCATTTCGCCGCTTTCCATGTTAGGCACGACTTTGACAATATTGCCGCTTTCAACAGCGGAGTAACCCAATAATTCAAGTATGGATAAGAATACATCATAGACTTCAGCGGGTTTAATGGGCTTGCTGGAAATTAATGAAATTTTGCCGCTTACGCGTGGATCCACGACAAAATTTTTCCCAGTTTCAAGAGATACTTCATTGATTACACTCAAAATATCAGCATCTTGCAAATTCCAAAGGCGGCCTTTGCCAGGAGTGCTGTCTGAAGTATCAGCAGGTATGGAGAGGCTTTGTTGCCGTGCTGGAGGTGTTTTAACCTGTCCTTCAGCTACGCTGCTAGAGCTTATAAGCACGCTAATGGCAGAAATTAGCGCAATCAATGCGTGGCAAACTTGTTTCATGAATATCCTATATGAGTTTCTTGAGTAGAGTTGCGATGTGGCGATAATTAAGAGTGCTTATTGTATTTTTTGTTTGGGAAATATGCAATGGATAATATTAAGCAGCAAGAATTCTAGTGAAGCAAAAAATCTCCATAGAAGGGTCTGTTGACAATTGGTTTTCGGATTCCAAAAAGGTTCAGAAATGTCAGATTTTTGGGGCCGAAAACCAATTGTCAACAGACCCTATGCGGCTATCCTTCAGGGAGGTCTTTGCGGAAATTATTTGTAACAGCGAGCTCCCACCAGGCTCTGTTATTGCGAGGCCGCGTAGCGCTTGGCCGTGGCAATCTACACCTCTGGATTGCCACGGCCAAGCGCTACGCGGCCTCGCAACGACGGTGTCTGGTGTTATCCGAATATTCATGCTGAATAGTTACAATTATTTTTCAAAATGAGCAAAAACCATGATGTTATAGGGTTTTTCAGTTCGCCTGCATAAAATGCTCACCCAAATATTGCTCAAGCTCATCTAATAAATTTTTTTGAGAAGATGTTAAATCCGCTTTTCGTAATTCATGGATATCATCGAGCGCAGCTTGCGGCGATAGTTTTTTTTCGCCCCGGTAATCGACCATCACTTCATTTGCAATAGTTATCTTTTTTAAATAATCGCTAAATAATTTTAATTGGTGTTCGTTAAGCGTATCAGGGTAATGTCTTCCCAATATTCGAATCGCTAATGTTTGTAAGATTTCATTTTGCATGGTTCCCACTAATTTTGCTTTTTCATGCGGTGTTGTTGTATGGAAACGCGTGCATGCGTATTCTTCATCTTTCGACCAAAAACCATTAAGATATAAACCTGCTTGAATATCGATGTTCGGATAAGTAGGATAAACATATTGTCTATGGTATGTCACAATTTGTTTAAATCTCTCAGGATTTTCTTGTAACCATTTTTTATTTTTTTCTGCTAATACTTGCCGTTCCGATGAAAGCATCGTTAAAAAGCGTTCTTTAGGCGGTAAAATAAAACTGGGTTCGCCCCATTTTTTTCGAATAACCCATGTTGTTTCTGCAATGTTATCGTCAGTGGTTGTTTGCAGTAAGGGCGTGTCTAGGCGTAACCACAGGCTTTGATTTTTGTAGATAGTATGTTCGCCAATAAATATAGCTGGGCATTGATAATATTGCTTGCCTCCGAATATACCATCAACGACTAAGCCATGCTGATGATTCCCCAGCGATGTTTTGAAATCACAAGGAAGTTGTTCGCAGCGTTCTTTGTCAATTTTTTTATTAAAATAGCCTAATACAAAATTCCACATCTCATGCGCTTGAGATAAGCGTTTTGCCAATGCTAATGTGACTTCAACATCGACCATTGCATTGTGTGCGGCACCGGGAGCAAATTGATTGGCTGTATTGATGTGCTCTAGTTTCAGAGTGAGCTGTCCATCGATAGATGGCCACTCTATGATATCTTTTTTAAAAAGAGAATACAGAACAGCAATCGGATACAAATCCATGCGACTGCATTGATTGGAATATTGATGTGTGTAAGGCGATAACAAATTCCGATAAAAAGAAAAACGCAAAAATTCATCGTCAAAACCTAATGTATTATAGCCTAGACTAATCGTGCCAGTAGCGTTCAACCATGTGTGAATTTGCTTAATTGCATCTAATTCTTTTGATGCATTCTTTATTTCATGAAGACTGATTTGATGAGTAATCAGCGCGCGAGGGGAAGGGACAGTATCAGGATTTAATTTAACTTTTAATTCATAGCGTTCAATTTCTTTAAAATGCAAGTCAGTGCGGATGGCTGCAAACTGTAAAATCTGATCGAATGATTTGTTTAAGCCTGTTGTTTCAATGTCATAAAATAAATAGGTTTGCATTAAATAATCTCAGTTATGGATAAGAACCCAGTTAAATAGATTCCACTCGCCACACTTGGTATGCAGGCATTTCATAGGGGTGTGTTTTTTTTAATGCTTCAATGGCAGAGTGAATGATCTCATCATTGCAAACCATTTCAACTTTGTATTCAGCAATTTTTTCCAGCTCGCCTTCTGCGCCTATGTAGGCTTGGCTATCCACTAATGGCATAAACTGGCCTTCGCCCAATACTTGCCACGCACAACAATCATAGTGACCTATTTTACCTGCGCCAGCAGAAAACAATGCATTCTTGACAAGATCTAGGTGAGATTCTGGTACATAAAAGCAAATCTTATACATGATGGCGTCCCTTATGGAAATTTTGATAAATTATATCTTAACTATAGTTTTTTTGAAAATGTTGTTGATACGCAAACATCTGGATGATAAAGTTGCGACCTCATCTTTTTTATTCCTAAGTTTCTACATAAAGACATCACTGTCTAGCAATCCTCTCTGGATTGTTTGTCTATATATTCCTATCTAACAAAAATCTTATTCACCATCCATATTCAATTTTTAGGGAAAATTTTATGTATTCAAGTTTATTTATATTGCGATCACTGGTTTTAAGCGCAAGTATTCTATCGACTAGTCTGTTTGCAGCGACGGCTGTGGATCTGAGTAATCCGTCGACGGCTTTGTTGTCTCTTGTGACGAATGAATCACAAATGAAAGAGTTGCAGCGCGATATTGATTTCAATCATGTGACACATGTTCGTTTTCAACAAATGTATCAGCATTATCCGGTGTGGGGAGCTGATATTGTTGTGCATGTTCCACCAAAGATCTCATTGTTAAGTACAGATTTGTTTGCGAATCCTCAGCTTTCTTACAGTGGCGTAGTTTACAAAGGATTGCCTGTTGATTTAGTCGAAACGCCTCATTATGTATTCATGCCCGAACAGGCAAAAAAAGCATTACAATATGCTTATGAGTTATCACAACATGCCGCTAACATGAAAACGAAACCTAGTGATGAAAAGTCAGATTTAATTGTCTATATCGATAAAAATAAGCGTGCACACTGGGCTTATAAAATCAGTTTTTCGATTAATAATAATGATGGATTGCCTATGCAGCCTAACTATATTTTGGACGCAGTTAATTTTTCAACCTATCAACACTGGAATAACATTCAAACGCTTGATGGTGTTCAAGGTGGCGGATTGGGTGGAAATCCCAAAATGGGCAAGTTCATTTATGACAATTTAAAACATGATTATCCAGCATTAACAATGCTGCGCGATGCTTCGAATATTTGTTATTTGCAAAATGATTCTGTTACCGTGAGAAATATTCGCAAAAATAATGAAGTGGTTCATTTTGATTGTGCTAAGCCTGACTCGCAGCATAATAACATTTATTGGAATGAAAATTTCGATACGACAAATGGGGCATATTCTCCGAGTAATGATGCGCTTTATGCAGGGAAAATCATTAAAGAAATGTATGAAAAATGGTATGGCATTCCAGTCTTAATGAAGGATGACAAGCCTATGATGCTTACCATGGTTGTGCATGCCAGCATGGAAAATGCTTATTGGGATGGAAAGGAAATGACATTTGGTGATGGGGAATATACTTTTTATCCGTTAGTTTCGTTAGGTGTCGCTGCGCATGAAATTAGTCATGGTTTTACTGAGCAACATTCTAATCTTGTTTATGATGGTCAGTCGGGTGGTCTGAATGAATCTTTTTCAGATATGGCAGCCCAAGCAGCTGAATATTTCTCTACGGGAAAAAACAGTTGGCAGATTGGTCCTGAAATAATGAAAGGAAAAAATCAAGCTTTACGATATATGGATGAACCAACCAAGGATTGTCGTAAAGGAGATAAGCCTGGATATGACTGCTCTATTAATAACATAAAAGATTTCCACAATACGACAGATGTGCATTTTAGCAGTGGAATATTTAATAAAATATTTTATCAAATGAGTGTGGCGAAAGATTGGGATATCAAAAAAGCATTTGACGTGATGGTGCAAGCAAACCGATATTATTGGACATCGACTTCCACGTTTAAAGAAGCTGCATGTGGTATTTTAAAAGCGACTAATGATTATCATTATTCTTCACTAGCAGTGAAACAAGCTATTTCACAAGTAGGGATTGTTGATACCCATTGCTAAAAAAGATTTAGTGTTGCTAGGTGGTATGTTAGTTACTCCGATACCAGCAGAAATATTAACACCAATATGTCATTCCCGCGGCAATACTATCAACGCATGCGTTGATACGACATACTGCGGGAATCTATTTTTCAGTAGCAGCATGCATTGCCTGAATATCATTAACCTGCGCGGGAATGACAGTGGTGATAACGCAGTGCGTAAGATGAGTGAGTTAGAGGCTGTTGACATATCTGCCTCTAACTATTTTCATTAAATAGTGTCATACTAGTTTTAAGATTCAAGGAGGATTTATTTAACAACAGGGAGACCGCTATGCATAAGATGTTTGCTTCGCGTACTGTTTTGATAGGATTGTCCGTTGTCGGTGTCACTTCTGTTTGGGCTGCAACACCTGTAAATCTTCAGCATGAGCCTCTTTCTTTTTTACAATCTTTTTCTTTAATGCCGCATTTTGCCTTAAAACAGACAAGCAGCGAGGTAGATTTTAATCAAACAACTCATATGCGGTTAAAAGAAACATTCAATGGCTATTCAGTGTGGGGTGGTGATGCTATCGCTCATATTCCGGGCGGACAAAAGATAGCGGGTCTCCAGCACTTAACAGTTAAACAGCAAAATGAAGGTAGTTTAAATGGGTTGCTATATCAAGACCTGGAAGCAGACTTAAATAGTGCTCCTGCTTTTATATTTAACTCTGCTCAAGCGGATAAAGCACTGCAAAATGTCGTTCAAGCGTATCAGAAAAGTAACGGACTTAAGAGCGCTATCCGAGACTCAAAAACAGAGTTAATGGTTTTTGTTGATAAAAATAACAAAGCACATTGGGCTTTTCTTGTTAGTTTTTATACGGATACTTCACAGGCATTACCTGCAAAACCGACGTATATCGTCGATGCGCTAACATTTAATGTTTTCCAACAATGGAATAATATCCAAACTGAATCGTCGCAAGGTGGCGGGTTTGGTGGCAATCTTAAAATGGGCAAATTAGTCTATGATGGGTCAACGGATAATTATTCAACGCTAGCCGTAACACGTGATGAGCCAAGTCAAACATGTTATTTAGAAAATGAAGATGTCAGTGTCAAAGATAGACGAAGTGGTGACAGCACGGTGTCATTTAAATGTGAACAACCCGATGCAGATCATAACAATATATTTTGGAATGCTGATTTTGATGCGGTCAATGGTGGGTATTCTCCAAGTAATGATGCTTTGTATGCAGGTAAAGTTATCAAAGAAATGTATCAAAAATGGTATGACATGCCTGTGCTGACTCAAGATGGAAAACCCATGGTGCTTGTGATGCGTGTACATGAGAATATGGATAATGCCTATTGGGATGGGAGACAAATGACTTTCGGCGATGGAATTAGTATGTTTTATCCACTGACTTCATTAGGTGTCGGTGCGCATGAAATCAGTCATGGGTTTACAGAACAGCATTCTCATCTTGTATATCAGGGTCAATCCGGTGGCTTAAACGAAGCGTTTTCCGATATGGCTGCTCAAGCCGCAGAGTTTTACTCTATTGGGAAAAACAGTTGGCAAATAGGGCCAGAAATTTTCAAGGCGGATGGCAAAGCGTTGAGATATATGGATGAACCTTCGAAGGATTGTAATGGTAGAGCGCCTGGAATGTGGTGTTCAATTGATAATGTTAGTCAATATAATGACGGTATCGATGTGCATTATTCCAGTGGTGTTTTCAATAAAGCGTTTTATTTAATTGGAACATCCAAAGGCTGGGATACCCGAAAAGCATTTGATGTAATGGTTAAAGCTAATTTGGATTATTGGACGCCCAATACATCGTTTGAAGATGCTGCATGTGGTGTGATGAAAGCAACTGAAGACTACAAGTACAAGACAGGTTCGGTAGCAAAAGCACTGGAAGGCGTTGGGATAGATGTTAGTAAATGCTAATTTTTGATCTAGGTTAAAAAAAGGGTGTCAGAACAAATCTGGCACCCTTTTTTCATCCATCTCTCCTAACTAATTTGTCGTTCCGCGAGCTTATTATGCCCGCCGGACAACGGATTTTGGTGTTTTTTTATTTACTGTGTGACGATGCGCTCTATGTATAGCTATAGCGCCCTAAAAAAGTATTTTGATGTCACAGTCAGACTCAAGTTGACCTGCATTTTAAATAGCTTAGAATAGCTCCTCAGATTTAACCTAAAGCGGGTGTAGTTCAATGGTAGAACTTTAGCTTCCCAAGCTGATAGCGTGGGTTCGATTCCCATCACCCGCTCCATTCGAAAACTACATACTCAAAAGGTTTGCCATGCGAAAAATTTTAAAACTGACCAGTATAATCCTAGGTATACTCGTTTTCCTTGCTGTAGTTGGACTAAGCGTGTTGGTGACGTGCGTCAGTCCAAACCGGTTCAAACCCTTGATAGCCTCTCAGGCTGCTAAATATACCGATAGACAATTGACAATCGATGGTGATTTATCCTGGGAATTTTTTCCTTACTTTGGTGTCAAAGTGGGACATATGACATTATCGAACCCAGCAGAATTTAAAGAAAAAGTATTTGCTGAAGTGAATCATGCAACAATCGGAGTTAAATTGTTGCCATTGTTAGATGGAAAAATCCAATCTTCTGGTGTCAAGCTTGATGGTGTGATTTTAAACTTAATCAAAGATGCCGATGGAAATCCAAATTGGCAGTTCTCACCAACCAAAATAAATGCTGGGAATACTGCTTCAGTTCAGGTGTCTTCATCACAAAATATTTCGCCAAATCCATCCAATGTGGAAAAACAAGAGAATAATAAAATTACATTTGTGATGAGTTTAGATGTGCCTAGTGTTGACATTACGAATACCCAAATTCATTGGAGTAACGTACAAGCCAAGCAAAGTGTTGATCTCGATAATGTTGAGTTACATGCAAAAAATATTCACTTAGATCAGGCTTTCCCGATATCGGGTTCGCTTAAATTTGCAATACAAAATCCTGCTAGAAGAGGTGAGATTAATTTTGATGGCAATGTAAATGTTGATTTAAAAAATAAATTGTATCAAGTAAATAATCTTGATTTTGTGATTCAAACGCAGCAAGCAAATCAAAAAATTTCTTTAGCACTGAGCGGTGATGTGATTGCAGATCTGGCTAACGATACTCTTGTTGTGAATCGATTCGCAAGCCATCTAGCAAATCTTTTATTAAATGGTATTTTAAAAATAGATCATCTACAAAATAATCCGCTTGTTTCAGGACATGTAAAAATTGATTCATTTGATTTGAAAAAATTTCTGCAATCGATCAATCAAGATGTGGCAAGTTTAGAAATGGGGAAGAATGTGAGTGCTGATTTTGATTTTGACTTTATTTCTAGCGGAGACAAAACAGCATTGCAAAAGATGAATTTAATTGGAGTTGTCAAAGCAGAGGAGTTTAAAACAGATAAACTTCTGATGGATACTATCAGTGTTAAAACACAGCTAAAAAATGGTGTTTTAGCGTTATCTCCAATAACTGCTTCTCTTTACGAAGGTAGTCTGCAGGCTGATGCAAATTTGAATTTTAATGCGGTTACCCCACAAATTTCTGTGCAAGCAAAATTAATAAATATCAATATGAAATCGCTGCTTGCGAATATGAAAAAGTCAGAAAGTAAAATTAAAATAAAAGGGATTGGAACAGTATCAATAAACGTGACGACTTCAGGGTTGAGTCAGGATGTTCTTACTAAAAATCTAAATGGTAATGCTAGCCTCAGTTTAAAAGAAGGAGTCATCGAGGGAGTCAATATTGGCAAATTAGCTGATTCCGCTTATGCCTTAGCAAGACATGAGGCTGCACCGACTGATTCATCGGATAATACAAACTTTGGGAATCTCTCAGCAACGGCAGTGATTCAAAAAGGTATTCTGACGAATAACGATTTATTGTTAGATTCACCGCGATTTGACACGAAAGGTAAGGGAAGCATTGATTTGGTTAATCAACAAATCGATTATCAGCTGCAGACAACTTCTAAAGAAGCTGCGCAGAATAAGGGAAAAAATATTCTCAATATTTATAATTTAACAATCCCAATTCGCATTACAGGTAATCTCAGTAATCCCACAGTTAAGGTAGATTCAAGTGATATTGCAAAGCAAATTGCCAAACAACAAATTCAACATTTACAAGAGAATGTAAAAGATAAACTAAAAGATGTTATTAAAAATAAACTACCAGGGGATGCTGGAGCGCTTCTTAAAAATTTAATCGGTTCATAGAAGGGGCTGTTGACAATTCGCTAGGTTGAGCCAGGAATCTGCGCTTTTTTGCGATTTGCAGCGCAGCATACACAGAAGTATGTGAGCAGCAAATCGCGAAAAAGCGCCGATTCCTGGCCAACATAGTAGAATTGTCAACAGACCCTAGAGGAGGATAGTCGTCATTCGTATCATCACTATCAATTTAAATGGCATTCGCTCGGCTGCAAAAAAAGGTTTTTTTGAGTGGATGCAAAAACAAGATGCTGACATTATCTGTGTCCAAGAAATTAAAGCTCAAGAGGCTGACTTGCAACATGAACAGTTTCATCCTCATGGGTATCAATGCTTTTTTCATGCTGCAGAAAAGAAAGGATACAGCGGTGTTGGAATTTATACTCGGCTGACTCCTTTAAAGGTGATAACAGGCTTGGGTTTTAGCTGTGCAGACCAAGAAGGGCGATATGTAGAAGCCGATTTTGGAGATTTTTGTGTGGCGTCACTTTATATGCCTTCTGGGACCTCTGGAGAGCTGAGGCAGGCTGTCAAATTTGATTTTTTAGAGCAATATGGCGCTCATTTGAAAAAATTAAAAGAACAGGGAAAAGAGTATGTTATTTGTGGTGATTGGAACATTGCGCATAAGCAAATTGACTTAAAGAATTGGCGCGGTAATCAAAAAAATTCTGGATTCTTGCCGGAGGAGCGGGCTTGGATGGATGTGCTATTTGGTGAGCTGGGTTTTGTAGATGCATTTCGACTAATTAACCAAGAAGTTGATCAATACACATGGTGGTCTAACAGAGGCCAGGCTTGGTCAAAAAATGTAGGTTGGCGGATTGATTATCAAGTGATTACACCCGGTCTAAAAGATAAAGTATTATCCGCAACTATCTATAAAGATACACGTTTTTCTGATCATGCGCCTGTGTTGATAGATTATGAGCCAATAACGAGCTGATCTAAAACAGGTCATCACACCTTACAAACAGCATTAGTCCTAGGTATTTATTTTAAAAAAAAGTATAATAAAAACAAAGTAGTTGGTCGCCTCTCTATTCACATTTTTACTTAAGAATACGTTAAGCTATTCACCCTATAATGAAAGTAAGCAGTTAAATGGTATTTGGCAATAGTCAGAAGGAGTTTACAATGTCAACGCCCTATTATCCAAGCCTCGGTTTAGAAAAACTTGGAACAGATTTAAAGGAGCGTATGCTAACAAGTTCTCATGATGTGTTCCATATACTTTATGAGAATGGAAATCAGCGGTCCTTGTTGCGAGTATGCCCTGCAGAGAAAAAAATTATTTATGATGACAGATTTGGACGGCCTATGAGTCCAGATATGCACAGAAAGATTTATGAAGTATTAGGGTATGTTTCGGTTATTGTGGACATACCAAAATTGGAACGAGATCCGTATGCACCCAACAAAAATGTCTATATGGGTGAAAATTGGGTTGATGACACAAAATTAAAATTAGAAATATATAAAGACGCACCAGCCACACCAAGTCCGATAGTGGTTGCTGCGGATGAAAAAATAGAAAGTGCAGTACCTGATTTCGCAACGAATTATGCTTTGGCAGCAAAGAAACACTATGGAATATTTGTTGAGTCGCATCATTCTGGTGACAAGCAAGAAGATGTGGTGAGTGAAAATAAAAACAAAAATAATATATAGTCATAACAGACAAGAGAATAGATAAAGAGCTTCAAAACGAGGAATACCACAATGCCGACGATGTTGTGCGAGCGTGAAAAACTTCAAAACCAACAAATTCTTGAGAATTTGTTTTTAATTATTCGTGAGTCTGCGAATTCTGCGGCTGTCTCAACCAGAGAAAAAGCATTACGTGATCTCATCTTGAAATTTTCCGAAGAAAATAACATTACACTGACTTTTCTGCTGGCGAATGAACAGCAACATTTAGACGAAGAAGCTCGTTTAATTGCAATAATGAAGGTTGCACTTGAGAAAGAGATAGAGGATGAGGTCGTACAACAAGAAGTTGAAGCCAAACTTTTAGTATGGAAAAAACATTTATATCACGCTGTTTATGGACAAGGCGCTCAGGTGCGTGCTCATACCGGACAAGTTTCCGGAATGGCCAGTGAGTTACTCAACAAGGGCGAAGTATCGATTAAGCAATGGGGCACAGATTTAGATGTCCTACAATGCTTAGCATCTGATATCACTGATTTTAAAAAAATTCAACCAGCAGAGATTTTCCGAAGTGCGGGTCATATTTTATCTCCAGTGAGCTTAACAGAATCCTCAGAGCCATTGTTCGACCATCTTCAATTAGCACTACAAAAAGTTACTGAAAATCACATTAACGAAAAAGTATCATTGTCTATTCCAGTCAATTGCAATAATAGCCACTGGCGTTTAGCAAAAGTCATTATTGAAAACCAAAAAATTACGAAAGCAAAGTTGTGGGACTCATTGAGTGGCGATGTTGAAGATCTCAAAAAAACATCCTCACATAAAAGTTTTCAAGCGGCGGTGAATAAAGCGGCTGGTAATGATCATGTAAAAGTAGGAGCAAAGTTAGCAGGCGTTCAAGAAAATCCTTATAGCTGTATGGATTTTACAATTCAGAAAGCCTATGGCGATAAAAAAATGAATAATGCAATCACAAATGCCGGGAAGAATCCTAAAAAACTACGAGAAGCGGTTGTAAAACAAATTGTGACACACAATGCTAATTTAGGTAGTGCTGTTGCAAATGTTTTGGTTTTCGACCAAGCAAAAGAAAAGATTATTAATCCTCAGTTTGTTACTGCAGACCAAAAACAAGCAGCTTCCGATGACAAAAACATTTTCAAACAGTTGGGCGTTAACCAAGTTGAATTTGATGAAAAATTTGCGCGCAAGCTGCAGTCAATGTATGACGAATCACCTTGTGAATCGGACGAGAAAAAGTTGGTTAATTTGGCTTATCAAGATACTTATAGTTTCTTTAAAGCCAAAACTCCAACAAGTCATTCGACAGATGAATCGGTTTTAGACGATTGTTTTAAGCGGATTATTTAAGTTAACGAAGAAACATTCTTTCCGTAGGATAACTTATTGATAAGTCTCTTCTTGATTGTTTTTAGAGAAGAGTTTAGATTGCTCTTCTCTTTCAACTGAACTAATAAGCTTTTGCAAAAATCACTCTTTGCTTGCTAGCTTCATTACTAAAAATACATTTGCCTGTTTCGGGTACTGTATCTAATTTTGGAATGCACCGTATTGTGACATTCAAGTCTTGTTTAACCTGTGCTTCAATTTCAGCACTTCCGTTCCAATGTGAATAAGCAAACCCACCGTCACCATTTTTAAAATAATCATAAAATTCATCTTTTGAATTAATTTCAACAGTGTTGTCTTGCCGAAATTTTGTTGCACGCGCGAGCAAAATATTTTGAATGTCAGAAAGTTGCGTTGCGACAGTTGCTAAAAATTCTTGACGAGTTTGTGAAATGCGGTCTTTGTATTCTTTGTCGCGACGTCCCATAAAAACAGTGGTGTTTTGAACTTCTTTCATGCCAATTTCAATGCGAATGGGAACGCCTTTTTTAACCCAGCTCCAAGCTTTTTCACCACCGGTTAATTCACGCTGATCAATTTCAACTAAAATATTTTTACGATCAAATTGAACGTGGCGTAATTCATCTGCAAGTTGTGTACAGTATTGCATGATGTCGGCACGTTGTTCTTCTTTGTGTACCATCGGTAAAATGACAACATGTAAAGGAGCAAGTTTGGGCGGTAATACCAGGCCATTATCATCACTATGCGTCATGATTAGCCCGCCGATTAAGCGCGTTGTGACCCCCCACGAAGTTGTCCAAACATACTCTTCTTTGCCTTCTGCGCTTAAAAATTTAATGTCACACGCACGTGCAAAATTTTGGCCAAGAAAATGTGAGGTGCCGGCTTGTAATGCTTTTTTATCTTGCATCATGGCTTCAATGCAATAGGTTGAGACAGCGCCTGGGAAACGTTCGCTCGCTGTTTTTTCACCTTTGATGGCGGGCATTGCCAAATAATCATTAGCAAAACGTGTGTATAAGTCGAGAATTTTTAATGTTTCGTGTTGTGCATCTTCTGCTGTCGCATGTGCTGTGTGTCCTTCTTGCCATAAAAATTCTGATGTGCGTAAAAACATGCGCGTACGCATTTCCCAGCGCATTACATTTGCCCATTGATTCACAAGCATGGGTAAGTCGCGATAAGATTGAATCCAACGAGAGAACGCTTCTCCAATAATAGTTTCTGACGTGGGTCGAATAATGTAAGGGTTTTCTAATTCACCAGCAGGAACTAATTTGCCCTCTGCGTTGGTTTCTAAACGATGGTGAGTGACAACCGCACATTCTTTTGCGAAACCTTCTATGTGTGCGGCTTCTTTTTCTAAAAAGCTAATGGGAATCAGAAGGGGAAAATAAACATTTTTATGGCCTGTTGCTTTGAATTGATCGTCAAGAACACGTTGAATATTTTCCCAAATGGCATAACCCCAAGGCTTGATAATCATGCAGCCTCTAACGGGGGATACTTCAGCAAGTTCAGCTGCTTTGACAACTTGCTGGTACCATTCAGGGTAATCATCTGCACGTGTTGGGGTGATCGCTGTTTTATTTTTTTGAGTCATGATTGCCATTCTAATTAAGAAGTTCAGATTCTTGCAGGACTTGTTCAATGTGGCCTGCGACTTTTATCTTTCGCCAAATATTGCGAATAATGCCTTTTTTATCGATTAAAAATGTCGAACGTTGAATACCTAGAAACGTTCGTCCAAATAAGCTTTTTTTGTTGATAATACCGTAAGCTTCACAGACATTGCCATTTTCATCTGCTAAAAGTGTAAAGGGTAGAGCGTATTTTTGTTTGAATTGAGTATGTTTTTTTGGTGTATCTCTTGAGACACCTAAAATAACCGTGTTGTGCTTTTCAAAGTTTTTTAAAAAATCCCGAAAATCACAGGCTTCTTTTGTGCATCCCGGTGTATTATCTTTTGGATAAAAATACAAAATCACATTTTTCCCGCGTAAATCACTTAATGATAATTCTTCATTTGTATCTGTCATCACTGTGAAGTCAGGTGCTTGATCGCCGATTTTTAAAGACATTGTTTTTTGATCCTGTGGTCAGTCTAATGAAGTTACTGTTTAAGATAGAGCATTATAACGAGATTTCAAAGGATAACAAAAACAAAAAGAGCAGCACCTCATTATGAGGTGTTGCTCTTAGTTAAAAGTAACTTCTGGCGTAATTATCTACTGACGGCATTTCCGACGAGCGCACCACCGACAGCACCAACTGCTGTGCCAACGCCGCTTCCGCCTGTTAGTCCGTAGCCTGCGAGACCACCTATTGCCGCACCACCTGCTGTACCGACATCTCTATTGGTGCATCCGCTCACAGTAACGACGCTAGTTGCTAGTATTAGGCTTAAGATAACACTGGCTGTCTTTTTCATGGTAACTTCCTCCTGGATGGGTTCGCTAAAATAGGATTCTAGCTATTAGTATAACAAATTTTTATCAGCTGCGCTGGGCGCGCATTGCTTTAACTTATTGAATGTATTAATAAAAAATTTATCGCCAGGGTTGTTTTGTTTGATTTTTCAGCAGGTTATGAAAGAAAAACATTCCACCTTACGATGGAATGCTTTTGGTTTTAGATTAGCCAAACATTGCGCTAATTATGGCTGCTTGACTGAGATTTGAGCGGTACTAGCCTCAGCATGATCCGCTTCTAACATGCGTTCTTCTGGATGACGAGGAGGTCGGTTAAATAATCCAGCTTTTCGCCCCATCAACATTTGAAAGAAATTCGCTTGTCCTAAAAACATAGAGTTTGCGGTATCTGAGTTACCATTCCCATTAATCAATACTGCAGGAGATTGCAAATTAGCAAATGGTTTGGCTGCTTCACCTAATAAACGCATTTCTTCTAGCTTCACGTAATTAGGATTATTCAATAGAATGGATTGTGCTTCATTCTTCGCTTTGAGAACTGCTGTTTGAGACGTCGCTTCTGCATTTGCAAGAGATGTTTGTCCTTGTGCTTTTGCAATGTCTGCGTCTCGTTGTGATTCCGCTTGGAATTTCAATAACTCCGCTTGAATCCGTTGCGCAGCAGCCGTTGCTTTTGCTTTTTGTTCCACTTTCACAAACTCAGCTTGTGCTTGCGCAGTCGCTTCCGTTGTTAACATCGTACTTTTTGTAGTAGCCTCGATGTTTCTAACGGCTTGTAAGTTTTCTTGCTCAATGAGTTTTTGTGCGGCCAAGCCTTTGGCTTGTTCATAATTCACAGCGTTTTGAGTCCGCTGTAAATCAAAGTTCGCTTCAGCTTCCCGGATTTTTGCCGTGGCATCCGCTAGTTTCTTTTCGACGGCGGGATCTTGATAACCAATATCGCTAATGGCGAATTCAACAATTTCAATTCCCCACATCGCAGTCGTTTCCTTAATGGTTTCTTGTACGGCAGAACATAATTTTCCACGGTAGGTTGTATCACCTTCACCAAAACCCTTGGATTTATCGCCTAATAAGCGAATATCTTTATGATGCTCTTCCTTTTGTTCAGGCTGTTGAGAATGATGGTCTGGTGAAATCATTGATAAATCTGTTTTTGAAATTTCATGCCGCAAAGTCGCATCGGTTATTTGTTCAATGGACGTTTCTAACTTATCCTGACCGATTCCATTGACTAACTTAGCGGGATCGCTAACACGATACGTGACTTGACCCGTAACATGCATAGGCATGCGGTCTTTGGTCACCACTTTAATTTCTTTCAGTGGTTTGATGACATCACGTAAAGGGATAGGGTTAGGAGAAATATAAAGTGTTTGTGCATCTAAATAATCATGCTTACCCGCTGTTAAGATTTTTAATTCACCTTTGTCATAGACTGCTCTTGCTTCACCAGCCTTCACAATGACGTGGGCAATATTACCGTGTTTAATCACTTCTTTATTCGCTTGTTCATGTCTGTCAAAAATAAATTGCGGATCTTCTTGACGATGGATGCGCGGAAGTAACTCGACAGCCTTACCATGATTCCAAGCATACCCCAGTTCACCTTCGTCAACTCGAACAATCGTAATCGGTGCATGATTAATGATTTTTTCACTGACTTTTTTGAATTCTTTAAACTTAAATGTATTTGAATTGACTTTGTAAACACCGGGATTCAGCGTGATAGCTTGGTTGTCGTTCCATGCTAAACCAATTTCATCAGATTTTACTTGAATCACATGCAGTGTATTAAAATGAATGTGTGGATCATTAGCATCGACCATTTTTTCAAATTTAAACGCGCGTGAATTTTTAATGTGAACCCCAGGTGATAATAAAACAGGTTCGCCATCTTGCATTGCGCAGCCAATTTGATTTTTGTTGACGCGGATAATCGTGATGGTTTCATGTTCTTTAGCGCCATCGAGCGTTCGTGTGTTGACTCTATCAGTAAATTCAAATGCTGCAGAGTTTTTAATATGTAACCCAGGTAACAGAATCATCGGCGTTCCATTTTCTTTTGCTAAGCCGAGTTCGTTTGGTAATATCCTAGCTACCGTGAGAGTACCATGTTTGATAAGGGTCGCATTGGCATTTTCAGAAATTTTATTTTGAGGCAAATCAAAATAAGCGGAGTTATAACCGTGTCTACCAGAAACTAAAACGAGTGCTGTTCCTCTTTCAAATGCAAGTCCTATTTTACCTGGTAATACACGAGCAATAGTGACGTTGTCTTTTTTAATGTAATCTTGGTTAGCATTAAATTTTTCTGACCAGGAGTGACGTAAACCACTTAAATAATTAAATCCCTGGCTTAAATGAATTTCTTGCACGCCTGCATTATTCGAAAAATGAAGTTCACCCGGTTTAATATTTTTTGTGCTGCGAATAGGTGCTATAAAAAGTGTTGAAATACCTGTAAAAAAAGCATTTAAACCGACTTTTATATTTCTGGATAAACCTTCCTCATGTACGCGATGGTTGATAGAATGAAGTAATTCGTTATCAGAATTTGCATTGGGTCTACGAATCCACGCTGCATCGTTGTTCGGTTGGCTAAGTGCCCATTCATTAAAACTAAGCAGTGTATCGGGTTGGTGACACCAAGCGGATGGTACGATAGTTTCAAAGGAAGGAAAATCCGCAGCGAGATAAGTTACGTCATCTGATTTAATATCTATTTTGCGATGACTATTGTTTGATGAAGATGATGATGATGAAGATGACAAGCTGAAATCAGGTGCAGAGGGTAATGCGTTGCTATGTGTTCGGAGGGCAGCAACAGGGTCATCTGTACTTCCTGATATCGCTGCTGCGCTGTTGGATGGTGAGTTAACGTGAACTTGATTCTCGTTTCTTGATTGCATAGTGATATCCTTTTATTAAGTTTAACGACAATTAAATTGATGTCGTGACTTGATCATACGGATGAAGTCTTAATAAAATCTTTAGTAAAACTTAACTGATGCTTAACAAGAAAAATAATTTTTTTGACTGATCTTTTTTAAAGCGAATGGTGTTGAAGTTGTATTAGGTTACTCATGAGTTGGGTTAGAGAAACTTAACGTCATATCGTCCTTGATTGTTTGGGCTGACGGTTTTCCATAGCCAAGGCAAAATAGATTTTAGTTCTTCATCGAGTTTCCAAGGCGGATTGACGATTAACATTCCGCTGCCGTTTAAATGAGTGGGTGTATTCTCAGGATAAATGCTTAACTCAATGACTAGTAATTTTTTATCAATATTTTGTTTGACTGCTTGATGAAAACGCTCAATCGGTTTGCGAATTTTGATAGGATACCAGAGTGCATAAATACCTGTTTCCCAGCGTTTGAGTGCATTTGTTAATACAGCGCTCATCTCGGATAATTCATCGGATTTTTCATACGGTGGATCGATTAATACTAATCCGCGGCGTTCTTTTGGAGGTAAAAATGCTTTCAATGCTTGATAAGCATCTTGATGATGAACGGCGATGCGTTTGTCAATATGAAAATTATTTTTTAGCGTTTGCCAATCTTCTGCGTGCAATTCAGTGAGTATCATTCGATCTTGAGGGCGAAGTAAATGCTCAACAATCGCTGGGGATCCAGGGTAGAACCGCAAGCTCTGTGTTTTTTTATTTAACACATTGACACAGTCCAAGTAGGTGGAAATTAGATCAGGCGGGTTGGGTGATTCTATGATTTTAGTGATGCCAGTTTGATATTCATGACTTTTTTGTGGTAATTGATCAGATAGATCATACAAACCAGTCCCTGCATGTGTATCTAAAAAACAAAAAGCATTTTCTTTTCGTTTTAATGCGTTGATTAAAGACACCAATACAATATGTTTGAAAGTGTCGGCAAAATTACCTGCATGATAAGCGTGACGATAGTTCATATGGATCTCTAAAAAAATACGATGGATGCCTTTGTGTAATAGAAGCTATTCCCATAAAGGATAATGTTTTAAAGTGATTTCTTCTGTAAAAAAGCGTTTTGTGCCTGACGCAAAAGATTCTGTGTAATCTGAAATATAGAAATGTTTATTGCCTTGGCCTTTCAGATTTAAGAGTTGATCGCCTTCTAGTTTCTTTTGAACAGTCATGGCGACAATGTCAGATGGGTCGATAATGTCAATTTTGCGGTCAAAGTGATGGATGATTTTTTCTTTGATAATGGGATAGTGTGTGCATGCTAAAATGAGTGCATCAATTTGTTGGAGTGATGGGTGCGATAAATATTCTTCAAGCAAGCTATCTATTACATGGTTATTACCAAATTCTTCGATGGCTGATGCTAATAAATTGGTAGGATGTGACGTTAAGGTAATATTCAAATTGAGTTCATCAATTTTTTTCTTGTAAACGTTTGAGTTAACGGTTTGTTTCGTGCCGATTAACCCAATATTTTTTTTAGAATAATGATTGCGTAGATACCCGATCACTGGATCAATGACATTCATAACGATGGCTTGTGTATTCACATATTCTTTGACTAACTCATAGGCTGCTGCTGACGCTGAGTTGCAGGCAATCAAAATCAATTTGCAATGTTGTTGTAATAGCATATGCGCAATTTTGACGGAATACGCTTGAATAGCGGCGGATGATTTGTCCCCATATGGCATATGAGCGGTATCACCGAAATAGATAATATTTTCATTCGGCAATTGTTTGACAAGTGCATTTGCGACCGTTAATCCACCTATTCCACTATCAAAAATGCCAATAGGCCTGGATGATAGTGTTGGAATCGTTGACTCGCTGCTGCTGTCAAAAAGATCTATTGGGTTGGGTACAATTAGGGGTTGTTCGCTCATTGGAAAAGTAAGCCTTAGTTCAAGTATTGGTCATATCATAACGAAGAATTCTCTCGGGCGCTAGAATTTCTTTCATGTTGTTTAACTTGGTTTTTTATTTATCCTCAACTAGAATGTCGCTTAACTAGATGATCTAGAGTACATAATGCGCATTTTGCTGTTGAATCGATATAGTTTAGAGAGAACCACCGGTGGTGTAGCCGAATTTCTACATTATTTGCCGCTTGTTTTAAAATCCCATGGAATTCATACGGTTGCCTATAATGAAGATGAAAGTCACAGCGGTAAATTGCAAGGCCCTCACTATTCTCAAAATGGATTAGTTGCTTACGCAGGCCCATTTATTAAGCCGGGCTTTTTTGTGTCCTCAAAAAAATTAAAGCCTCTTCTTGATTTATGTCGTTCTGAAAAAATAGATTTGATTCATGCGCAAGGGGCATATCGATGTGGATTTATTGCATTGCAAGTTTTTAAGCGCATAGGGATTCCTTACATTGTGACAAGTCATGCAGATATTGTTGCGACAAACTCAGATAGAATGAAGCGCAAAAAAGTTCAGCGCCGTTGTCGTGATGCGCTGAAATATGCGGCAGGGGTTTCACATTTAACGCCACGCATGGCGGAAATTTCTCATGAAATATGTGATACACGCTTTAAAAATACCATTATTGGAAATGGTATTGATTTAGCAGGATGGCAATCAGTACTGTCATTACCGGAAAAAAAATATGTATTAGGCATTGGTCGATTAGAGCCTGAAAAAGGATTTCATGTATTAATTGATGCGTTTGCTCGTCTGATGCAGAGAGGGGTTGATACGTCATTAGTGATAGCGGGATCAGGTTCTGCTGAGTTAGCATTGCAAGTGCGCGCTAGAAATTTAGGATTACGAGTGATAACAGAGGCGAAAGAATTTTCTTCTCTTCCAGAGCAATCTGTCATCTTCACAGGTTATATACGCGGTGATCTCAAAAAACAATTGATGGCGCAGTGTCAATGTGTGTTATTCCCGACACAGCCAAGTCAATGGGAAGAACCATTTGGTATCGTACAAATTGAAGCAATGGCTGCTGGCAAGGCATTAGTAGCAAGTGATTCTGCAACGACTCGTTACTTGCAAACATTTGGGTTGCAAGCATTATTGGTAAAACCGGATGATGCAGATGATTGGGCCGGTCAAATCCAAATGCTTTTAAGTGACGTTAACTTACGCCATGAGTTTGCAAAAGCGAATTTAAGCCATGCAAATCAGTTTGATTGGGGTGTTGTTGCGGCTCAATATGCAAAAATGTATGCTAATACACTCGGAGCGGATGATATTTAGTGGAGTTACGTGAGGGAGAGTTTAGAAGCCATCTAGGCTGGAGATCCAGCCTAGAGACATAATAAAGAAATTACTTCTTCGCAGCTTTCTTGCGAGATTTAGCTTTAGCCTTGGATTTAGCTTTAGGCTTAGCTTTAGCTTTCTTAGCCACTTTCTTCTTCGCAGCTGGTTTACGAACTTTCTTAGCTGCTGGACGAGCAGTGGTTGCTTTCTTTTTGGAGCTGGTTTTCTTCTTTGCTTTTTTTGCAGTTGCCATGGCATGACTTCCTATAGTGAGTTGTGTCCACTTAATCTAACATTCGTAACTAGATAATTCTATTAGGGTGATCACTAACTAATGTGAGAATTTGGAGATTAATTTTAAGTTTTTTTTCTTCGAAATTAATTTTTAGTAAGGGTTTAAGATAAATTTTTAGAGAATGTGCTCTTCGTGAGGTGTATTTTCCTGAAGAGAATTATCATTTCTCACTAAATAAAAAAAATCTGCTGCGCAGAAAAAATAATTTGACACTGAAAAAAAATTACTATTGAATCGTCCCATGACTATAAATAACAAAATATCTCAACAACATACTCTTGATCAGCACGTGCAAGAACTTGCTCATCATTTATTGTTGCTACGTAAGATGCAAGATAAAGCTGATACGGAATTATTATCTTCGCTAGGCAAGTTGAGCATGCAAGAATTAAATATCTTAAACATTATTGGTGATACAGAACCTTGCATCATGAGCGACATTGCTAAGCGTGCTGTCTTATCGCTGAGTAGTGTTACAGTAATTGTCGATAAATTAGTAAAGTCTAAGTTAGTGCAGCGTGTACGTAGTGAAGAAGACAGGCGGATTGTAAGAGGAAGTTTGACGGAAGACGGTCGCAAGATATATCAAGTGCAAATTAAACATATGCAAGATGTATTAAGTAAAATGCTCAATGTGCTTACCTCAGAGGAGCGCGAAAGCTTTTTACATATCTTCCAAAAAATCACGCGGGCTTTTGTGTAGTTGTCCTGAGGTTCATTCAATAAAATCTTTTTTCTCCCGCAGGCCTTGTTTTAAAGCGTTTATATTGCCAAATATATTGTTCTGGCTTATCTCGAATAGATTGCTCTAGGGTAGCATTTAGCAGTGTTGCATCCTCAATTAAACTGTCGGATGGAAAATTGTTTATGGCGGGCAGAAGTTTAATTTCATATCCCCACTTGTCATCTAATCGGTAAAAGCTAATCGGCAGTATAGTTGTATTGCTCATCGTCACTAAACGAGAGACTGCCGTTAATGATGCTGTTTGGATTCCAAAGAATGGAGCGAAGACACTTTTCTTTTCACCCGCATCAATATCGTAAGCGTACCAAACGGCCATGTTCTCACTGAGTGTTTTGAGTAGATAGCGAATTTCATGTCGGGCAATTTGACGGATACCATACTTCTTTCGAAAGCGCTCTTGTATATAAGCGAGTAACTTTTTTTTGTGAGGGCGATAGAGAACGGCAAAAGAGTATTTTGCTCCTAACAGTCGACCTACCATTTCCAAGCAAGTGAAGTGGGGACCCAGTAAAATAATTCCTTTCCCTCTTGCAAACGCTGCTTCAGCATGCTCAAGTCCTGACAGAGTGACTTGGCAATGTTGCAAGCGATTATCAGATATCCACCATGCCATTGCTGTTTCAATGATTCCTATTCCGAGAGAAGCAAAGTTTTTTTTTAATAATTGTTGGTGCTCTTGCGGACTTTTCTCTGGGAAGCAAAGTTGAATATTGACTTTGCTGATGTGTCGTAGTTGAGGAGAGACAAGATAAATAATTTTTCCTATGCCTTTTCCAATCTGCATTTGCCAGCGAATAGGAAGTCTGGTGATTAGCCAAAGACACCCAAGCCCCATCCATGCAGGCCAGGTCGAGGGGTAAAATAATTCAAATTGTTTCATTCGTTTTATTCTGATTATAATGGAACGTTATAAAAAGTTTATGATTTTCACCAGGAGCTGGATTTTATGCAAGATAAATTTTGCATGCACTATTATATATCAGGATTGGTTCAGGGTGTGTGTTTCCGTTCATTTACACAAAGTGAAGCCAAAAAACTAGGAATGACAGGCTGGGTGCGTAACCTTCCCGATGGGGGAGTTGAGGTTGTCGCCTGTGGTAGGCAAGAGGATATTAAAACACTTGAAGAATGGCTGCGTCATGGCCCTTCTCGAGCGAAAGTCAGCGATTTCACGAGTGAAAAAAAGGAATGGGAAGACCATACTGATTTTTTGATCTTATAAAAGGAATAAATATGAAAAAGACATGGTTATTATTGCTCAGTTATTTGGTCGCAGGCATCGCCCAGGCTAGCCTCTTTGTCCCTATGCATTTAACGGATATGAATGGAAACGGGAAAAAAATTGGTACCGTACGCATAGATGACACTATTTATGGGTTGATCTTGACCCCAAAATTAAAAGATTTGCCTCCTGGTATTCATGGATTTCATATACATGCATTTCCAATGTGTGAGCATGACGGCATGGCTGCAGGAGGGCATTTAGATCCTGATAAAACAAATCAGCATCGAGGACCTTATGAGCATGGACATTTGGGTGATCTTCCAGTTTTGATCGTCGATGCGCGTGGCCATGCAACCCTGCCAGTCTTAGCTCCAAGACTGAAGCTGTATCATTTGAAAGGCAAGGCGCTCATGATTCATGCAGGAGCAGATAATTATTCTGATTTGCCTGAAAAATTAGGTGGAGGAGGAGCTCGCATTGCTTGCGGGTTGATTCCTTATCATTAAATTTCAATCATTTCAAAATCTTCTTTAGATGCACGACATTCAGGGCATTGCCAGGTGAGTGGAACATCTTCCCAAAGAGTCCCTGGCACAATCCCATCTTCAGGACAGCCTTGAGATTCATCATAAATGTATCCGCATAGCAAACACATATAACGTTTATATTGCATAATAAGTCTCCTCGATTCGTTATTATTTAGTGCATTGTGTAGAAATCGCTTTTAATACCTCTCCCCTTGTGGGAGAGGTCGACGCGAAGCGGCGGGTGAGGGGGGATTTTGCCAAAGGTACCCCTCATCCGCCCTCCGGGCACCTTCTCCCACAAGGGGAGAAGGGAAAAGTTGATTTATGCAACAAGGCCATTATCTAGTGGGGTGATTATGCTTAATTTAGAGATAGAAATCACCTAAAACGACAGGTTCTCGTTGTTAATTGTGTGGTATGATAAGGCGCATATTATACGCAGATAGCGCCAATCATGATAGTTTTTTGTTCGTTGCAGGGGAGTGAGCTTTATGAATTTATCCGAAGCATTATTTAATCAAGCTGAGCAGGTTATTCCCGGCGGTGTTAATTCCCCAGTGCGCGCTTTTCGTGGCGTTGGTGGAAAACCTCTTTTTTTTCAATCGGCTAAGGGTGCCCATATTGTTGATGTGGATGGGCGCGAGTATGTTGATTATGTAGGCTCATGGGGGCCAATGATTTTAGGACACGCACATCCCCAAGTAATAGAAGCTGTTATGCAGTGTATGCAGCAGGGGTTAAGTTTTGGGGCGCCAACTGAAATCGAAATAAAGTTAGCCAAAAAAGTATGCCAAATGATGCCTTCTATCGATAAAATTCGCATGGTGAGTTCAGGAACTGAGGCAACAATGAGTGCGATTCGTCTCGCGCGAGGATTCACAGGGCGAGATAAAATTATCAAATTTGCAGGTTGTTATCATGGTCATGCGGATTTTCTTTTGGTTGCTGCTGGCTCTGGTGCGCTAACTCTGGGTATTCCTGACTCGGCGGGAGTGCCGGCTAGCTTTGCGCAGCAGACATTAATTGCTGAGTATAATCGATTAGATACTGTGTCAGAGTTATTTGAAAAATATCAGGATGAGATTGCTGCAATTATTGTAGAGCCAGTCGCGGGTAATATGAATTGTGTGCTTCCTCAGCCTGGTTTTTTAGAAGGACTGCGAGAGCTGTGTGATCATTACGGAAGTGTATTAATTTTTGATGAAGTGATGACGGGATTTCGAGTGGCATTAGGCGGTGCTCAAGCGCACTATCATATTAAGCCTGACTTAACGACGCTAGGTAAAATTATTGGGGGTGGTATGCCGGCAGGTGCTTTTGGTGGTCGTGCCGACATAATGGATTGCATTGCTCCATTAGGTCCTGTTTATCAAGCTGGAACTCTTTCTGGCAATCCTGTAGCGATGACTGCTGGATTAACTACGTTGAATATGTTGACTGAGAATACTGGTTTTTATAACCAATTAAATACGATTACAGAAAAACTTATCGAGGGGTTGCAGGATTGTGCGCAACGTTTTCATATTCCATTTCAAACAAATTCATTAGGCGGAATGTTTGGATTCTATTTTACTGATTTACCTGAAATAGTGACTTATGCCGATGTGAAGCAGACACATGTCTCGCGATTTAAGCAGTTTTTTCATAGTATGCTTAACGAAGGTGTGTATTTTGCTCCTTCTGCATTTGAAGCGGGATTTACTTCGATTGCGCATACTCAGCATGCAATCAATAAAACGCTAGAAGCAGCAGAGAAAGTATTTGAGACTTTGTCTCTAGCAGAAAAATAGTCTTAAGATTTTCTTAAGTTTTCATGTGTTAGTTTTGTATTTACTGATGAAAAATCGGAAACTAACCCATGCCCTGGATGGAGAGAGTTCAAAATAATCTTGTTTCCGGTTGGAATCTTATCAAGACTTCTGCTACGCAGGTGGCAGCAGCAGCTACATTAGCTTTCAAATCCGCTGCTGTCAGGCAATCCATATACGAAAATGTCAGCTATGCTTGGGATGGATTTAAGCAGAAATTTCGTTTGACTAAGATTAGTAGTGCAATCATCAGTTCTAATACTATCCGAAAAATTTATCGACAAGCCTTGATTGAAAATATCATTTATTATGCCGGCTCTGTATTGCTATTTGAAAATGTGGTGAAGCCGGTCATATTTTATGTTCCCTACAGCGAGATTCCTCAGGTGGAAGAAAGCTTAGATATGCTCGCGAAGATTTTCTTTATGCGAATCGCAATAAAGATGTTTGCTTATAACACGGTATATAACATATGTTTGAATAATGCGGTAGTTGGCTCGTTAGACACTAATCAAAAACTAAAAGGATGCGATTGTCAAACGATTGAAAAAATCAAAGCAAACCTGGCTAGCCCTTTTTATTTTACAGGTAATTTAGTCACAGCAGGGCTTATTGGTCTTATTCCGGGTGTAGGCAAATATCCCGCTTCTTTCTTAAAAACATTAGCTTATGGCCAATGCTTAGTTGAATATCGTTACAGTGAATTAGGTATGTGTACATCCCATCGTGACGAAGTGATTCAGGCCAATAATGCTTATTGTTTTGGTTTGGGATTGTCATTGTTTGGTGTCACGCAATTTTTTTATTGTGTAACATCAAACATGACTGGCACCGAAAGTGATTTTATTTATGATGCTATTTTCAGTTATATCTTTCAGTACTATATTTTGATTGCGTTGTTACAAACTGAACCGCTACCTGGAAAAAAAGAAGGTATTCATTTTTTTAAATATTCACGCGTTGTGGTAGATACTGCATTAACAGACTCATTAAGTTGGATCATTCCACGCTTAAGCAATGAAAATAAACGAGGTTATTATCGAGAAAAATTCGAGTTAATAACAGAATTTGTGCTTGTAAAAGGAGTGACGCAAGTATTGATTGACAATAATTTAAAGTCATTCGAAAAATTCGTACAAACTCCTGCAATGAATTTATTTATCGATTTACATCAAGATGGAATTATTCATGGATTAGACACGATAATGAAGGCTAGAGGCTATCCACTCTGGTTAGCAGACTATGCGCCAAAATTTATTGCATCTGAAAATATTTTTATTCTTTTAAAAATTTTAAATGATAGAGGTTGGGTTACTACAAATCATTTCATCAAAAATCTTATTCGATTATCAGTACGTTCTAGGGAAATTTCGCAGGAGTTATTCGTGAAATGTGAAGATGGTGCGGAGATAAAAGAAGAACATATTTTTGCTGTGCCTGAGGTGACAACAGTGATACATCCAAAGCCTGAGGTTGAGACAAATGTAGAGCCCAAAGTTGAAGTGGATAGCAAGCCACAAGTTATCCTAAAAAAAGAGATTCAAGAACCCATACAAGATGATCATTTTAAGATGGTTGATTTAGGCTCGTCTAGCTCATCCTCTCATGCGATGATATTTGTTCCTAGAAAAGAGGCTAGTAAACCATTAATCAGTAAATTGCATTTAAATCGTTTTTTTCGTCCTCTCACCACAACAACAAAGTCTTTAAAAAGAACATTAGATCCACTATTGGGTTGGGACGGTACTCTCAAAAGATAATGTTTCTTTTTGATACCTATATTATAATCATAGGATTAGGAAGAATTTAACCGAAGAGAAGTGCTATGCCGCTATCAGCTCAGGACCCTTATTTCACTACTGAGAAAAGATCGCCTGATGGTTTATTTCTAGGGTTCAAAAAATATGGAACTATCATTCCTTCCCACATTATTGCAGAACATATTGCTGAAGCTATAAATGATCGACTAATCCAAAAAAGCTTACGGTTCGAGTATAGGATGGATAGTTTTACGCAAGCTATGGAAAATAATCCTATTCCTTATCACTCTTTTTTGGAGTTATTAGATGATGTGCGTGTAGATGGGGTTTACGAAGTTATCACTCATCGAAAGCCATATCATCAATATCATACAGCAGAACACTCTGTAGAATTAGCTTATGATGTCCAGCAGGTACTGGCTCAAAAATTAAAAAATGTTTTCCCCAAAGACACTGTTGCAAATGCTATTTTTGTTGCTCTCACTAAGGCAGCTGCGAGTTGGCATGATGTGGAACAAAAGCTGGGGCCGCCAAAAAATGAAATACATAGTGCAAATATGTTTGCTAAATTATTAAAAAAGCGCGTCGATGAATTTAAAAATAAATATCATGGTATGGATGATGCTATCGAAAATTTTAAAGATGCTATTGATTTTTTGAGTAGAGAATTAATTGTCTATGCAACTTGGCTAGTCATTGGAGTTAATGAGAATAAAAAAGTTGTCACAAAAACATTGCGACAATACATTGAAATAGCTGTGCGGGATATTCAAGAAAATTTTCAAAAGGATTATTCTTTTCCTTTGAAAATGGGTGACGGCCCATATATGCAACGTCTTTTACTTGCTGGAAAAACAATGAGTCAGGGCGATACGACACGTTTTTCATTTGACCATGTATTAAATAGCAATGTTTTATTAGATTCTCTTCACACAATGCCTGATGATATAAAAAAACCCTTGGAAGATTTTTTTGTATTTGCAAACTTGAATACAGATGTGCAGAAGGAAGTTTTTTTAGGATTGCATTGCCAAGATCTTAGAATGTTTACCGAATTAAATTTACCGTTTACGCCTGAATTACAAAAATTAGAGTATTTATCAATTCATGCTGCACATATTAGTGAAAATGATTATATACAGTTTATTAAGGCGTTCGATGCTAATAGGCATGCACATCATGCATCTGATGATATTGATTATATTCACTTACTAGATCTTTTTATTAATACAAAAAATGTAAAACCCAATCCACAAAATGAAAAGAGAAATATCGATAGAGAGCGGATTTTTGCTGCTTCATTGGAAAATGATATATGGAAGAATCATGCTAACTATCTGATTCTAATAGATCAATACATCTCGCAGTTAGATGAGGTGTCACGCTGCAATCTGTCAAAAGCTTTATTTGCATTGGCAACCCGATTTCAGCCTGGCCTAAAACTCTTGCTGTCCGATAAAAAAATTCGGGCACGCTTAGAGCGTGGTTAATAATCAATAAGTTATAATTTTACCCTAACAGCCGAATCATGCACGTACGGCGTTTGTTTCTATTTAGTTGCTATAATTAACGTGTAGAGACATGTTGTGTTGATAGAAGGTTGATATGAGGCACAGCAACATAACCATACAAAAAATGCTTCAAGGTAACGCCGATCCTGAAGTCGTAAAGGAGGAGAAGCAGCGTGCTGATGAAAAACAAACTCAAGCTCAAACTCATTCAAATCTGTCGACGTATTTAAATGGAAGCAGCTCAGGAGAGGTGAGAGGCTATCTGGAGATGTACGTTGCTCAAGACTTACAACAACTGGCTTTAGTCACAGATGAAGTTCCTGCGGCTCAGCGACCCAGTCAATCCTAAGAACTTGTCAGCAGATTCTATTCTTTCCCTAACGAAGGATCAATTTCATTAACCCACGCTTTAATACCGCCGCGTAAGTTACTAACATGCTTAAATCCTTGTTCTTGTAAAAAAGCCACAGCGCGACTGCTTCTTCCACCCATTTGACAATGAACAATAATTTGTTGAGCGGGATTCAGTTCATGCAAGCGTTGAGGTAATTCTTTAAATGGGATAAGGTGACCATCAATGTTGCACTCATCAAATTCCCATTGATCACGGACATCCAACAGAAAAAAATCGGCACCGCTTTCTTTTAAAGCTTGTAGTTCTTGTACTGAAGTTTCGTGTATTGTCATAATATTCCCCAAGGTTTCACTATCACCATAATAATAATAACTACTAAAAATAGAACGGGTACTTCATTTAGCCAGCGATAAAAAACATGTCCATGTGAATTGGCGTTGTGCTTAAAATGATAAAGCAGTTTACCTAAATAAATATGATAAAGCAGTGTCAGCATAACAAATGCAATCTTCACTTGCATCCATATCAGATGAAGATAAGCAGAGAACCCGCTGCTCATTAACCAAATTCCAAAGATAATGGTTAGTATGGCGCCTGGCGTCATAATACCAAAATATAATTTACGCTCCATGATTTTAAATCGTTCTTGACTAATGTTGTCTGTGCTCATGGCATGGTAGACAAATAGACGTGGCAGATAAAATAAACCACTAAACCATGTGACCATGAAGATGATGTGTAAGGCTTTAATCCATAGCATTTAAATCACTCTGTTTATCATTAGCCCCTGAGGGATGAGGGATAGCCGCAAATTTGTAATGTCTATTTTTACCTCTCCCCTTGTGGGAGAGGTCGGCGCGAAGCGACGGGTGAGGGGTATACAAACACATTTTTATGAAATATGTTTTTTGTTCACCCCTCACCCGCCGAGCGAAAAGCGCGCTCGTCGACCTCTCCCACAAGGGGAGAGGTGAAAAAATGATTTACGCAACAACGCCATATCGTTTTATTGTACGATATTTTCCATAATTTACAAAAAATAGGTATAATATCAACTTCTATAAAAGGTGATGAAATGAACGATCCATTGATTTTTACAGTAAATGCAGCAGCAAAAGTCTGGGAGCTAATCAAAGAAGAAGGCAATTTCAATTTGAAGTTACGGGTATATGTGACTGGAGGGGGTTGTTCTGGCTTTCAATACGGGTTTACCTTTGATGAAGCTGTTAATGAAGATGATACTATTGTTCAGCGTACTGTTGAGGATGAAGAAGGGGGCGCTGGGCAGGGCGGTCATGCTGTACAGCTACTAGTAGATCCTATGAGTTTTCAATACTTAGCAGGCTCGGAAATTGATTACAAAGAAGATATTGAAGGCGCACAATTTATCATTCGTAATCCAAATGCAAAAACGACTTGCGGTTGTGGATCATCGTTTTCAACTTGATTCTTTTGCGGCGCGATAATATTTATCAATTTCTGGATTAGCCGGATCAAGATTTTTTGCTTTTTGAAATGCATCAAACGCAAGAGCAGAGTCTTGCTTAACTAAATATAATTTTCCTAATATAAACCAAGCTTGAGCGTCATTAGGGTGAGCTTTTGTTTTTTGTGATAATCGAGAAATCATCCCATCAATTCCTCCTAACGCTTGCACTTCTGTCAATAATTGATAATGTTGCTTTGGTCCATTTAACCATTCCGATAACTGATGTGTGCCACCCGTGCCTGCAAAAACCAATGCAATAAAACTAATCATGCATAAAACGGTCTTGCAAAGATTAGCTGAAATGGTTTTTTGAGAGTTGATAAATGGAATAGCGATTATTCCTACAGCGCCGATTATCATGACTGAAAATAAAAAATAGAGAAGATACATTATGTATGTTCCTTTCTGACATAATAAATTAAATAACTTAATCCAAATAGCAATAGGATAAAAGGTGTTAACCATAATGCTATCGTGTGTGCCTTAAAAGGTGGTTGATATAAAATAAAATCGCCATAACGATTAACCAAATAATTGATAATGTCAGGATCTGATTTGCCTTGCTGTATTTGTTGATAAATTTGTAGGCGTAAATCATTTGCTAATCCAGAGTTTGATTCAGCTAAGTTTTGGTTTTGACAAACTAAGCAGCGTAATTGGGTTGTTAATGTCTGAAATCGATTTTGATTTTGTATCGATGTGAATTGATAGATGTCTTGCGCAGCATAAGAAATTTGATACGAACTGAATATGCAAAAGATAATTAAGATGATACTCAATAGTTTTTTCATGGCTCACCTTGTAGTTTTGCAAGTAAAGGCAAAAATGTGTTTTGCCAATCATCTGCAGTAATCGGGCCAATTTGTTTGTAGCGTATCATGCCATGTTTGTCGATGACAAATGTTTCAGGTGTTCCATAAACACCCCAGTCAATAGCTGCTTGACCTTCTCTGTCGAGTGCAATTAATTGATAAGGATTGCCTTTGTCAAGTAACCATTTCTTTGCTGTGTCAGGATCATCTTTATAATTTAAACCATATAATACAAAAGATTTATTTTTAGCTATTTTTAATAATAGTTCATGTTCTTCAGCGCAGGTGGCGCACCAACTTGCCCAGACATTTAATAACGTAATATGATTTTTTAAATCACTGTCTAGCGTAATTTGTTGAGGATTAAATAGAGTGGGTAATTGAAAATTTGGCGCAGCTTTTCCAATCAAAGGTGAAGGAATGCGAGCTGGATGTAAAGATAATCCTTTCCATAAAACAGCACTGCAAGTTAGAAAAATGATAAAAGGAATAATAAACCTAAGCTTCATCGTGAATTCCTTTTTAACCAATAATCCAATAGCGATAATAAACCGCCAGCAAGCAACATGAGGCCACCAAACCAAATCCAACGGACACAAGGTTTATAATAAATGCGGACTGACCAAGCTCCATTATCTAATGGAGAACCTAATGCTAAATATAAATCTCGCCATGGGTTAGCAGAAATTCCAGGTCTGCTAAGCGTTTGTTCATGACTTTTATAGATGCGTTGTTCTGCAGATAAAAAGAGAGGATTTTCTTTATTTTTTTGAATTTCAAACACTGCATTAATGCTTTGATAATTTGCTTCGTTCATGTCTTCGATTTTTTTAAAGGTAAATTGATAACCGGCTAGGTAAACAGATTCTCCCAAAGCAATCTTGACTTGGCGTTCTTCGCTGTAGGATTTATTAATCGTAATGCCGAAAGCAAAAATGGCAATGCCTAAATGTGCGATGATCATGCTCCAATGACGTAACTGAATTTTATTTTTTAAGTCGTAAACGTATTGAAGAGTTCCTAATATTATCCAAGAGCTCGCCGCAATTCCCAGTGACGTCAGTATTTTAAATGGAAATCCAAAAAAAATTGGTAAAAGTACACCGATAAAAAAACTAAGAGTGAGAGAGATGCGCAACTTGATCCACAAGGGTTTGAATGCTTGCTGAGACCACTTGATATGCGGTGCCACTCCCATTAAAAAAAGTAAAGGCAGCATAATTGGTAAAAATACGGTGTTGAAATAAGGTTCGCCTACCGAAATTTTTTCATAGTCGAGTGCGTCTAATAAAATAGGATAAATGGTCCCTAAACTAATTGTCGCTACCGCAGTGACCAGGATAACACTGTTAATTAATAATGTTGTTTCTCGAGAAAACAAGGCAAACTGAGGAGCTTGATAAAAATGTTTTATACGTAACGCATAATATAAAAAAGCGCCGCCAATTAAAAACGTGAGGTAGCACAGTAAAAAAATACCACGTGTAGGGTCGCTTGCAAATGCATGTACAGAAACAAGGACGCCAGAGCGTACTAAGAAAGTGCCTAATAAACTCAGTGCGAATGTTAAAATCGCGAGTAAGATTATCCAGCCTTTAAATACTTCTCGTTTTTCTCCCACTGCGAGTGTATGAATAAGAGCAGTCGCTGATAACCACGGCAATAGCGAAGCATTCTCCACTGGGTCCCAAAACCACCAGCCACCCCAGCCCAATTCACGATAAGCCCACCAACTTCCTAACACGATTCCGCAGCTTAAAAATGCCCAGGGCATGATGATCCAAGGTCTGCAGGCACTAATCCATTCTTTATTTAATTTACCTGCAATCAGTGCCGCAATGGCGAAAGCAAATCCAATAGCAAATCCTACGTATCCAAAATACAACATGGGTGGATGAAAAATCAAACCGGGATCTTGCAACAGTGGTGTTAGGTCATCACCTTCTATCAAACCGGTTGGGAATGCGCGTTGAAAAGGATTAGAGGTCAATAATAAAAAGGCGATAAAACCTGTGCTGATAACGCCTAAAATCATTAAGATGTTTGGATAGATTTCTATTTTTTCTTTTTTTTGAGAGTAAGCAACAATCAATAAAATCGTCCAAATACTCAATACTAAGCACCACAATAAAAGAGAGCCTTCATGGCCGCCCCATGCTGCACCTATCCGATAAATCAATGGTAATAAACGATGAGAATGTTCGCGTACAAAAATAACTGTTAAATCATTGTTGATAAAGCAGATGATTAAACATAAAAAGGCAAATCCTAAAAAAAGAAATTGTCCCACAGCAGCGCT
>Ga0207030_1019_pt1 | contig 40511 bp, 16 predicted proteins | sample Alteio_BWMinCont_40_FD_153260 | JGI IMG/M metagenome (GOLD analysis project Ga0207030, IMG submission 153260) | Enriched cells from forest soil in Barre Woods Harvard Forest LTER site, Petersham, Massachusetts, United States -... | ecosystem: Environmental > Terrestrial > Soil > Temperate forest >... | reverse complement strand
TCACCATTAATGATTGGTGACTTAATCGAGAATATTCATTCTCAAAATGAAAAACTTAGTCAAGAGTCATTTTATGAATTAACCGATGCATTATTCAATTTTTTAACGACTCAATGGCCTGCCGCACAAATTCCTAAAAATAACATTTATACCTTTTTAATTAAGCAAATTGAATTTTTAGAAAGTGCGAAGCCGCAACAAAAAAACTCGCAAGAATTTATTCATGCATTACATGTTATACTTACCATTTTTTATCGTCTTGCACATAAGAATAAAGGAAATCATGCATTGCAGATGTTACTGCGGCAAGCCATGATTACTGCCATTGAAATCAAAGACCAACTCAAGCAATTTGAGAATGTGGATGATGCAAACATCAACGATGCCCAAGAAGAATATTTAAATTTAATTTCAAAATTAGAAGCATTAATTATTAATCCGGGTAATTCACAATTACTTTCTCATTCATTGCGTCAAATCATTCAAGAGAAAAAAGCATTTCAACAAGCTAGCAAAGTCAATAAATTTGAAACGTTATCCCCTACGCAAAAAATGTATTTTGTAGAATTTCATAAATTAGCAAAATTGGCTCTCAATACAAAAATCGCTACTGAGTGGAAACAATTTGCAATGCTGTGCTGTCGTAGTGAAGATACGACTTTTCAATTGGCCCAGCTCATTAAATTCAACTTGAAAAATCATATTACTGCAGACTGGATTAACAATCTTTCATTATCACAAGATCAACTTTCAGCGAACCATGAGTTGAAAAAAATGCGTGATAACTCTGTCAAAGTGAGCGCCGAACTAGCATCTATCGACATTGAAAATACACGCACTATCATGGGCATTTGGGAACAAAACATCCCCCTCTGGAGTGATCCCAAAAAATTTCAAACATTGTGGAATGAATTCCATCGAGAATTTTTGAGACTTTTCGATAAACATAACTACTCTTCCATTTTAAGCAATACTAGCCAAAAAATTATATTAAAAACCATTCAAGATTTAACAGAAATTTTTGATAGAACCATTAAAGCTGTCAAAGGCAGTTGCGAATACAATCCAAATTACCAATTAACAAACTTTGTTATCTTGCTAGAGCATTATCGCAGAGTTATGAACAAATGGGTCAGCTATGTCCCAGATTCACTGTTTATCAATTGGAATAAAAATATTGCTGAAGCCCGCAACTCAAACTTAAAAAAAACCATACTCAGCAATATTAAAAAAAGGTTTGAAGAATTATCACAATCTAGCGATGTTGATCAGTTAAACCCTTCTGGTGATTTTTGTGTTGCTTCAGCAAAAATTGGTAATACAGCCACATTTACACGTCAATTCGTTGAGGTCAGCGTAACACTAGAAGACATGTTCACACTGTTTCATCAAAACATTTTGACTAGTCTCACAATACTCTCCCCAACTAAGCTGAATTACTCACAATTCCCAGAAATCATTCAACCCTTCTTGAATGAATTCCGGACATTAAAGACTAGGCCTGTGACAAACGTATATGGAGGAACTTACGAGTCAGAACATCCTCTGGAGTTCTTAAGTGCAACACATGAATATCCTATCATTAGCATTGACTACAATTTACCGTTACGAAATCATGCTTTAAAATTTATTATAGAACACAATCAGCAAACCCAACAAACCTATCTGCATGCTAAGTTTTTCGGTCAGAACTGGAATGACCGGATGACTGTACTCTGCCGATTAGCCCATATCGAAACGCAATTCTTAAATGTCATTGAAAAACACAAAGTTGCTTTCAATCAGGCAGCACGATCTATCGAGCTCACCTGGGAGCTAACGAAAGAACAAACTCAAGATACAACATTTTCAACATTACTGACAGAGGTCATGAGAGAACTGTCTGAGTACACCTTTACTAGCTTTACTACTGATAAAGCAGGCTTTTCACAGCTTCTTAGTAAATATTCACCTATAGAAAAAGTAAATGGGTTAAAGCGATTTTTAACTTCTTCTGGCCCAACACGGCTAAGCAATGAGAGCTATATCAAGGAAATCATTCTACCTATAGCAATAGCACATGGATTACCATTGCAAAATTGCTATACGACCTTTGATTTAAGTGAGCTTTTTAGAAATGGAGGTTTTGATAGCTGCATCACAAAACCTTACACTTTAGCGAAACTGAATAAATTTAAGGAAACCTACAAAATAGATATTCCTTGGTCTGCAGAAACAACCTACGGAATGACATTACTAGAAGCAGTGCTTCAAGGGGGTTGCTCTAACGAGGAATTTATCCAGCTTATCCAATCAAATAATATCAATTTATCTGATTTTAGCGTAATTTTTTCTGTCATTCTATCTAAAAATAATTTTACCTTGTTTGATTTTTTTGAAAAAAATAATATTGAATTACGCAACCAAAAACTTACTTTACAAAAATTAGCAACCTATTATTCGAAACCACAATATAAGAAACATATTGAAAAAGCCATCCAGCTTAGCAATGGCAACATTGATTTAGAATCATATGGTTCAGAAGCAAGCAACGATTCAATCACATTATTAAAATTTGCATTGCCATATGCAACGACTTCACAAAAAGCTGACTTGCTTTACAATTCAATAATAAACTATAACAATGCACAACTATGCGATGCTATTATGGAAAATGCAGGCACAGAGACTCTTTCTTCGTTCGATAGCGGTAAGTGGTGGAGGATTTACGAATACCACCGTGAGAAGCTTTTAAGATTAATCGATTCTCCCCATTTTTCTATGAATAAACCAACACTGCAATTGCTTGCTCCAGATTATATAGGTATTGTTAGCGATATTCTGGAACACAAACCTAAACTAATCAATGATGCATCTGTTGATATCATTAATGCATTAGCCGTGGAAGATAAAATAATAAGTATTAAAATACTATTTGGACATAACCATTTTAAGCTTGAAAACGTAGAAAATGTTAATTGGTCTCAACGCTTTGAGAATCAGACACTACTCGAACATGTCGTTGAAAAACTGTCCCTGAATCAGTTCGCACGCATTATTTCTCAAGCTAACTTTAAGTTTGACTCTTATCCCAACTTAATTCATTTAGTCTCAGAAAAAATGGATTTCATGCAATTTATTTTGATGAGACAACTTCCACTAGCGAATCAACATATCAGTTTAGAAAAGTTATACAAACTATACACTCAAGATAGTTATGCCAATTTGTACAAAGAAATGTTGTCGAACAATATTCAGATTATCGATAGTAATTATCTTGAAGACTCACAAACTTTTACAACGTTTCTCAACAGGGTAGCACCTCACTTATTAATTGGCGCAGCAACCACACTCTTTACACAAGCTATTTTAAAAAAATATGATGTCACGATATCAACGTTACTGGCAAACAAATCAAAAGATGAAATAATCAAGGGAATCTCCAGCGAAGTATGGATACAGTTATTTTACTCATCTCAAGAAACGCTGCTGAAATATGTTGACTATAAGCTCTTATTAACAGAAGCTGGGAAAAATATAGACCTTTCTAATAATGCATCTTTCTGTGTCGACGTGCTTATCATGTGTTTAAAAAATAATTTAGCACTCTACCCAGCGCTAACTAACAGACAGATACAAAAATATCTTTCTTCGTATACTTATAGGGAAGAGTTACTATCAAATGTAACTGTAAAAATGTGTTTATCATTAGTCAAACTATACTCTATCAATTTATATTTATTATCCTCGCGTAGTCAGTATGGATCGACACCTTTTCTCTACGACTTATTGAAATCCGAATTTGAGGTTCAAGATTTTATTGAACTCTTTCAAATTGCTAAATTAGATACAAATAAATGTGATGAGATATATAATACTATCTTAGAATCAAAAAAAATCGAGCTGTTAATTGCGCTGAATAAGCAAAATATTGTCTTCCATCATCAGACCATCAAACTTCAATATCTTTATGACCATTTTACAAATAAAGAAATGACCCCTGTATTACTTTCTTTAATACAAGATCATACTCGCACTATCGATTTTGCATATTTTAAGACGCATAATTTAAGCGAAGAGTTTATTAAATTATTTTATCCATCCCTTAAGACAGAAGAAAAACTAGCACTTTTTTATCAGGCTCTCCGAGAAGAAAGTCCTGCATGTAAAGCCATGCTTGAATTAGACAGCCTAACATTATTAAGCTCTTCTCCACCTTATCCCATTTCTCTGGATCCATTAATTCAACAAATTGATTTACCGTTTCTACTAGATCATGTCAAAACAGTTTTTCAAAAAAATAAGCGCAATCTTGGTTTTTTCAAAAAGGTATTTTTGAAAGCCCTAGACAGTGATATCGATTTAACAAATTATATTTCGAATGCGACACTGAAAGAGATGGCAGTGGATTACGTGCCATCTACTTTAACGATAGATAAGCTCAAATACTTAAAAAAACAATATGATTTTTCGATAGGCGCATTGTCTGTATATGAGCAATCTAAATTATTAACGTCGATAATCAACCATTCACCATCGTATCAGCGACAAACATTAGATGAAATATTACAACTTATTCACATTCAAACTCTAGACATGAGTCAACATCCTCACTTAGTGGAAAAAGCGTTACAAGATAAAAATTATCCTTTCCTGTTAGCATTTAAGCAGCTTAAGGATTTTAGTGACCAAACAATATCAATGGATATTTTAACGAGCTCAGAACTTCAAGCTAACAACGACATAGCAGATATCTACACCGACATACTAAAATCTGTGACTGACCTTGGTAATGGTAATAATGCTTCACACATACCTGATTCATTTTTGCAGAAATATCATTCCCATTTAAACGGCACCCTCTTAGCTAAGAATTTTGCTAAATTTATTTGTGGTGGTCAAACCCTTACTGCCGAAAAATACTTAGAATTAGAGTCAGAAAAGGTTTTATCACATTTGTCAAAAGAACAGTGGTCACATATAAGTATCAACCATCTAACTACTTTTGGTGATTTGGTTCAATCTCCTCATTTCAAGCTGGATAAAGTCGGATTATTAGCCATGGCAAATGCATCGTTTACTTTGTTAGAAGAAGTCATAGCAATATTACCTAACCTGGCAGTCATCAAGGATTCTGCTGCGGATATTTTAATCCTAGCAGAAGAAACTTATAGCGAGCGTGAGATGCGAAAACTAACTCAGTTGGCACTCTTCAAAGATGTTGCTCTTCCTGCCAATAATCATTCTAGCGCATGGACAGGATTTTTTTCCCAAACGCAAGCTCCTGCTCAGGTACCACAAAACTATAGCTATGGCGGCTACTATGGAAAGGCTTAAAGATCCGTCGCCAACGCTCAAGGATGACAGTAAGACTAAAAAAAGGTTTTGAACTATGCCCCAAAAAATACTTATTAAAATTGATAATTTTTTTATTGAAAAATTTACTAACATCGATGCTAACAAACCAGATCTTAATCCAGCTTGTTTTCAAGAGTGTCTCAGTGATTGGGCAACCATTTTAACATCAATTTGCAAAACTCCTGCAGAAAGCCTGACATTATTAAAAAAATCGATTGATGAAAATAGAGGTGTTTTAGGTAGAACAATCTATACAACAATTTTAGCTGAGCTGCATCAGTCTATTGATAAATCTCCAGAGATTTTAACAACAGTCCTAAAATATTTTTCATCACGCGAAGCTTACTACACTGCTTGGGCTAGGTTCTATGATGCATTATATCAGAAAAAAAATACCTGTCAGATACTCATCCATTTTGAAATGGCGCATTCTGATTATCGCGCACTCTACGAAGACCAACCACCGGTAGAACTCATTACAACAACCCAACTCGTTGTGAGCGCGACAAAAATCGTTACGAATATTCAAAACACCTTAAGCAGTAGTATTCAGTTAAGCTTTGAATTTTCAGAGGAGCAAATCGGCGCGAAGTCAGCAAAATTAATCGAGCTAAATCAACTCTGTAACATGCTAAACAAATTAGGCTTACCTATTAAAGTGCATGTTCCCGCCTTGTCACCGTTAAATCATGCTGTCATTGCAAATCACCTCGATTCACACATTCCTAATTGGCGATCACTGTGGAAAAATTTCGTCGAATACCAGCCTCAAGGTAGTACCACCATCACGTCTACTGCTAGCACAGTATTGAAACACATACGTCATGCAATTGAGTCAGCATTTAACAATCAATCTTTCAAGGCTTTTGATACATTAAAACCCTTCTTAGAGGCATTACCAAAATCCGCATTGTTAATGGTTCGCAGCACTGGCAAGGAAGACACAGCGGATATTGCCAATCCAGGCGGTAATGAAAGTATTCCCGCTGTCGCACTCGAAGAAAAAGCAATCACCAAAGCCGTTGGCGATGTGGTAATCTCCTACTTCAGTGATAAGTCATTAATGCAACGCTTGTTAAGCGGTGACAATATTACTGAGCCCCCGTTCATGCCCGTGTTAATCCAACGCATGATTGGTGAATCATTCAATTTGAAAGCCACTAAGAATAAACATATCGTCAAATCTGGCGTGATGTACGCGCAAAAAAATGGAATACGTATTCAGCTAGCACCTGGACATGGCGAGCTAGTCGTGAATAGTAAAGGCACATTTGATAGTTATCTTGTTACCAATGAAAATGTGGTTTACCCAGAGATTTATCGTAAGCCACACCGTTTAGTACCTAAACTCATTTCTGAAAATGGCAAAATGGTGACTCGATTAGAATTACACAAAAACTCAAAAACGTTAAGTGACTCACCATCGTTATCGTTAAACACTGCACTTGCCATCGCAAAAGTGGGGCGTCACATCTACAAGCATTTCGACATGCCTATGGATATTGAATTTGTGTATGACGAACGTGACAACACTTTGAATTTAGTGCAAGCTAGGCCGATTCCTAAAGGTGATGTGAAAGCAGTTATTCCATCCGCGATCGCACCTGAAAAATTACCTGACATCAAAAAACACTCTGAAATACAAAATGCATTTATCATTACACCTGCGGGTTATGCAACGCATGTTATTACCGATAAAAATCAAGTCATTGTTGCTGACACCATAGAGCAAGCATTAACACAGTATTTAAAACCACAAGCAAACTTCCCCACTAAAATAGTGATCGTTAAAGAAATTGCACCAGCGACATCGCATGCTGCAGCACAGTTTAGCACAAAAGCTATTCCTGTTTTTTCGGTAGATGATTTACAAAGCGTTCAAGAATGGTTATCGAATCCATTTACCATAATTGCTGACACGCAACATAAATTATTAGTCAAGCTAGCCAATCAAATTACTGAAAAATCACTTTATGATAATGAAACACTTAAAAAAGGCATGTTTAAATCATCATTGCCATCGCAATTAACACTTATGCCACACCTAATAACGCCAACATTAATCGATGAGTTATTTAATTTCTTAACGACCCAATGGCCTAACATTGAAATTCCTCAAAATAATTTATTTACTTTTTTAACTAAACAAATTGAATTGTTAGAAAGTGCTAAGCCACAAGAGAACACTGAAAAATTCATCCCTGCATTACATTCCATTCTTGTCGTATTTTATCGAGTTGCACATCAAAGCAAGGGAAATCACGCTGCGCAGATGTTGTTGAGACAAGCAATGATAACTGTCCTTGAAATCAAACATTGTCTAAAACGCTTACCGAATGTTGCGAACACAACCCTACAGGAAGCCCAAGAAGAATATTTAAATTTAATTTCTAAGCTAGAAGCTTTGATTATTAATCCTGGCAACTCACAATTATTTTCTAACTCGCTACGCCAACTTGCTCAAGAGAAAAAAGCATACCAATTAGCTAGCAAGATTGATGGTTTTGGAAAGCTATCGTCTACACAAAAAATGTATTTTGTACAATTTCATAAGTTAACAAAATTGGCGCTCAATACAAAAGCCGCCGCCGTGTGGAACAAATTTGCAATGCAGTGTTGTCAGAGCCAAGAGAGCACATTCCAATTAGCCCACCTTATCCAATTTAATTTGAAAAATAAAATCGCTGCTGACTGGATCAACAACATCGCTCTCTCAAAGCCTTCTTGGATTTACTCATGGATTTTAGATAATCGTGATCTTAATTCAATGCGCGTTAACTCTATCAAAACAAGTGCTGAACTAAAAGCGCTACCCATTGAAAATACACGCACTCTTTTAGAAGCTTGGGAGCAAAATATTCCGTTGTGGAGTGATCCGAAAAAATTTGACAAATTGTGGGCTGAGTTTCATCGAGAATTTTTGCCACTCTTCGACAAACACAAATACTCTCCCACTTTAAGCACCACTAGTCAAAAAATTATTTTAAAAACCGTTCAGGATTTAACAGAAATCTACGATAAAACGATTAAAGCCGTTAAAGGTAGCTGCGAATACAATCCAGCTGATCAGCTGAAAAACTTCATAACCTTGCTAGGGCCTTATCACAACGTTATGAGCACATGGGTTAGTTATGTACCGGATGCGCTTTTTCTACGCTGGGATACCTATATTGCTGATGGCACAAACTCAAAAAGAATGATACTCGAAATGATTCACCAGCGGTTTCAAATCTTATCAGGTTCTAGCAATGTTAATCAGCTAAACCCCTCAGGAAATTTTTGTGTTGCCTCGGCAAAAATTGGCAGTACAGCCGCGTTTAGACGTCAATTTGATGGTATTAGTGTAACACTAGAGGATATGTTTACGTTGTTTCATCAAAATATCTTAACTAGCCTCGCATTACTTTTTCCGAATAAAATAGTTTATTCACAATTGCCCGAACTCATTCAGCCTTTCTTAAATGAATTCAAGACATTGAAAACTAGACCACTAAGAGACCGGCGCGCAGTAAGCTACGAGTATGAACATTCGCTAGAGTGCTTAAGTGTAACACATGAGTATCCTGTCATTAGCATAGACTATAATTTACCGTTACGTAATCATGCCGCAAAATTTATTATTGAATACAATCAGCAAACCCAACAAACCCAGTTGCATGCCAAATTTTTCGGCGGGAACTGGGGCAACCGAATGACCGTAATATATCGATTTGCTTATATCGAAGCGCAATTTTTAAATATCATTGAAAAGCGCAAAATTGATTTCAATGAATCAGCGCTCGCAGTCGAATTCACTTGGGGTTTATCCAAAGAACAAACTCAAGATGCACAATTTTCAGGATTGGTGAAAAACATCATGAGAAAACTTTCTGAACTCACCTTTACTATTTCTGTTAATCAAGAAGATTATACAGAGCTTCTTAGCAAATATTCTCCAGAGCAGCTTATGGCTGGCTTGAAGCGATATACAACTTCACCTGGTACCTTGCTACTGAATAACGAGAGAAAATATATCAATGGATACATTCTACCTAAAGCAATACAATCTGGATTTTCGTTGGAAAATTGCTTCACGAGCTCTGATCTAAGCGAATATATTCGTGATGGACATTTTGATCGCCTCATCACTAAACCTTACACGTTGGAGAAAATTAAAAAATTCAGAGATACATACAAAATTGATCTCCCTTGGTCAGCAATTTCAGAAGGACCACTAACACTATTAGAAGAAATACTTCTTAACGGCTTCTCTAACGAAGAATTTATCCAACTTATTCAATTGAATAATATCAATTTATCTGATTTTTCCAATCTAGTTAATGTTATTATTTCTATCAACAATTATTCATTGTTAGATTTATTGATAACACATTCTATTGACTTATCTAATCAACATATTCGTTTTGATATGTTATATAGACTCTATCTTCAAGATAGATATGTAAATTTATTCCAAGAAATATTGTCGAAAAATTTACGGATTACAAATGCTGATTATCTGGATGACTCACAAACCTATACAACATTTATCAATCTAGTAGCACCTCATTTATTAGGTGGGGAACAAGCCACACTCTTTACACAAGCTATTTTAAAAAAACATGATGTGGCAATTTCAGCGTTACTAGCGAAGCACTCAAAAGATGAGATTATCAAAGAAATATCCAGAGTGTCCTGGTTAAATTTATTCGACTCAGCTTCAGAAACACTGCTGAAATATGTTGATTATCCTGATTTATTAAAAGGGGTTGAAGAAAATATATTTATTTATAATAGAAATAGTTCTTTCTGTGCCACAGTGATTGCAACATGCTTAAAAAGAAACTTACCACTCTATCCAACACTGTCTCAATGTGCATTGCAAAGATCCTTCGAGTCATACACATCCAGAGTGTATTTGTTACCAAAGCTAACTGTCGCCATGGTTTTGTCATTACTTAAACAATATTCTGACGTCGACTTGTTTTTGAATTGGGGAAAATCTGCCGGAAGAAGCACTCCTTTTTTATATGAGTTATTAAAATCCGAATTTGATGCTCAAGATTTTATAGAACTGAGTCGTATCGCTAAATTTAATACGAGCATGCTTAAAAATATTTATGATATTATTTTAGAATCGAAAAATGACAAACTGCTGAATGCATTGGTCCAACAAAACATCGTGTTCCAAAATCAATCCATTAAATTACAACATTTTTGTGATCATTTTACAAATAAGGAACTTTACCCAGCGTTAGTTTCTTTAATGCTGGAACCTACTCGCACTATCGAAATGTCGAATGTAAATTCACTCAATTTAAGCGAAGAATTTATTAAGCAATTTTTTCCATTGCTCAAACCAAATGAAAAAGAATCATGGGTTTCTCAGAGTATTCATTATGCTAATGCCTCTCGTATGGGATTGTTCTCTCAGCAACGACCGTCTTCTCCCGCACCTAGCGCAGGAGACAACACTGATGCAAAAATCCTCCGTATTTGATCATTGATAGACCATTTGTGCCATCTTTGCCTTGATAATCATTTTTCTGATGGTAGAATATCAACCATTAGTGATTTATTTGGAAATATTCGGACAAAAAAGGCGTGCAGGTCAAAAATCACACTAAACACAAGTAATGCTCAGCCTGCGTCCAGTAAATTGGCACACAAACTAAACTGCGGCTAACTCTCTGGACTCGATTGATCCCTAACAAAAAGGTTTTGCACAATGCCATATGAGATATTCACCCAAATTGATATTTTGTTTATTGAAATGTTTAATGACATTGTCGCTAACAAACCAGGGGCTGACCCAATTTATTTTCAAGAGTGTCTGAGCGACTGGGCGGCCATTTTAACAGAAATATGCAAAAATCCTGAAGAAAGCCTGGCAGTTATAGTTATACAAAAATCGATTGATGAAAATAGCACTGTCTTAGAAAAAAAATGCTATACAACAATTTTAACTGAATTACTTCAACATTTTTCTGAATCTCCAAATCTATCAGCAACACACTTAAAACATTTTTCACCATGCAAAACTTACTACAATGCGTGGGCCAGCTTCTATGATGCATTACATCAGAAAAATAAAATCATCCAGAGACTCATCAATTATGAAGCTGCATACTTAAGTTATCGAAGTGCAAACCTCCCTTCTGCAGAACTCATTACAGTAAACAATGTCATCACTAACGCATCAAAAATTATTACGCACGCCAGCGAAAACGTAATCAACACTGTTAAACTTAACTTTATTAGCTCCCAATCTTCAGAAAATTTCATTGGCACCAAAGCAGCAAAGTTAATCGAACTGGAAAAATTAAGCAAAACGTTAAATTCGTTAGGCTTAGCTATCAAAGTGCAAGTTCCTGAACTCACCCCGTTGAATCATCTTGTTATTTCCAACCACCTTGATGTGCACTATCCGACTTGGCAAGATGATTGGAAAACATTCGTCGAAGCTCAACCCAAAGAAAGCACTACCATCACTTACGCAGCGAATTTGATTTTGAAAAAAATGCGTAACACCATTAGCACTGCATTCACAAATCACACTTTCAGCGCGTTTGAAACGCTAAAACCGTTTGTCGAATCGTTACAAAAATCCGCGTTATTGATGATACGCAGCACCGGCAAAGAAGACACGGTTGATATCGCCAATCCTGGCGGTAATGAAAGTATTCCTGCTGTTGCTCTCGAAGAGGAAGCCATCACTAATGCTATTGGCGATGTTGTCGCATCCTATTTCAGTGATAAATCATTAATGCAACGCTTGTTAAGCGGCGACGATATTACCGAGCCGCCTTTCATGCCGGTCTTAATTCAACGCATGATAGGTGAGTCATTCGATTTGAAATCCACAAAGAATAAACAGATTATCAAATCAGGCGTGATGTACGCGCAAAAAAATGGGATCCGTATTCAGTTAGCTCCTGGTCATGGTGAGTTAGTCGTTAATAGCAAAGGCACATTCGATAGTTATGTCGTCACCAATGAAAATGTGGTTTATCCAGAAATTTATCATAAATCACACCGCTTGATCCCTAAGCTAGTTTCTGAAAATGGAAGAATGGTGACTAAATTAGAATTACAAAGAAATTCAAAAACCCTAAGTGACTCACCATCGTTATCATTAAACACTGCGCTTTCTATCGCTAAAGTAGGACGTCATATCCACAAACATTTTGACATGCCTATGGATATTGAGTTTGTATATGATGAAAGTGAGAATACTTTAAGTTTAGTGCAAGCTAGACCCATTCCAAAAGGTGATGTGAAAGCAGTCATGCCATCAGCAATCGCTCCTGATAAATTACCTGACATTAAAAAAAATTCTGAGATACACAATACATTCGTCATCACACCTGCTGGCTATGCGAGTCATGTTATTTCCAATAAAAATCAAATCATTGTTTCTGATACCATAGAACAAGCACTAACACAGTATTTAAAACCACGAGCCAATCTTTCTACCAAAATAGTGATTGTTAAAGAGATTGCACCAGCAACATCACATGCTGCAGCACAATTTAATGCTAAAGCAATTCCTGTTTTTGCGGTGGATGATTTGCAAAGCGTCCAAGAATGGCTATTGAACCCGTTTACTATCATTGCTGACATCCAACACAAATTATTAGTCAAGCTAGCCAATCCAACTACTGAAATATCACTTTATGATAATGAAACACTCAAAAAAGGCATGTTTAAATCATCATTGCCAACACAATTAACACTCATGCCACAAATAGTGGTGCCAAAATATAAGAATGCATTACCGCAACACGTACCCAATACCAAAACACGCACGCCATTAATGATTGGTGATTTAATTGAAAATATTCATTCACAAAATGAAAAACTCAGCCAAAAGTCTTTTTATGAATTAACCGATTCCTTATTTACTTTTTTAACAAAAAAATGGCCCAAAATTCAAATTCCTAATAACAATTCATATACTTTTTTAATTAAGCAAATTGAATTCTTGGAAAGTGCGAAGCCACAACAGAAAGATTCTCAGGATTTTATTCATGCATTACATTCCATACTCAGCATCTTTTATCGTCTTGCATATCAGGATGAAGACAACCATGTTCTGCAGATGTTACTACAACAAGCCATGATTACCGCCATTGAAATCAAAGACCAACTCAGAAAACTTGAGAATGCTGATGATGAAAACATTAATGAAGCCCAAGAAGAATATTTAAATTTAATTTCTAAATTAGAAGCATTAATTATTAATCCTGGTAACTCTCAATTATTTTCTCATTCATTGCATCAAATCTTTCAAGAGGAAAAAGCATTTCAACAGGCTAGCAAGGTTGACGGATTTGAATGGTTGACCTATTCACAACAAATGTATTTTGTGCAATTTCATAAATTATCAAAATTGGCACTTAATGAAAAAGCTGCTGCCGTGTGGAATCAATTTGCAATGCAGTGCTGTCAGAGTCAGGAAAAGACTTTTAAATTAGCTCACCTCATCCAATTCAATTTAAAAAATAATATGGCTGCTGACTGGATCAACAATCTCTCTCCTCCATCATGGTTTTCTTGGTTATTTTCACCTTTTGATTATCTTGATGCAATGCGTAATAACTCTGTCAAAGCTATCGCCGAATTAACCTCACTCGGTATTGAAAAAACTCGCACTGTGATAGACGTTTGGGAACAAAACATTCCCCTCTGGAGCAATCCGAGACAGTTTGATAAATTGTGGGGTGAATTTCAAAATGAATTTTTGTCACTTCTTAACAAACATGTACTCTCTCCTGGTTTAACCAGCACCAGCCAAAAAATAATATTAAAAAACGTCCAAGATTTGACAGAGATTTTCGATAAAACCATTAAAGCCGTCAAAGGCAGTTGCGAATATACCCCGAATGATCAACTGAAAAACTTTATTACCTTGCTAGAGCCTTATCACGCACTCATGCATAAATGGGTTAGCTATATCCCGGATGCGCTTTTTCAAAAATGGAATGAAAAAATTGTTGAAGGCTCAAATCTAAAATACCATATACTCCTAAATATTGAGAGTAGATTTAGAAATTTATCACTCCACAGTGACACTGCTGAACTTTACCCATCAGGAAGTTTTTGTGTTTCTTCTGCAAAAATTGGCAGCACAGCCACATTTAACCGTCAATTCATTCAGCGCAGTGTGACATTAGAAGATATGTTTACGTTATTTCATCAAAACATTTTAACCAGTCTCACATTACTTTCACCCGAAAAAATTGATTATTCACGGTTGCCAGAAATCATTCAGCCATTCTTAAATGAATTTCGCACATTAAAAACTCGACCACTGACAAACGTATTTGCAGGAACTAGAGAGCAAGTACATTCACTGGAGTGCTTAAGCGTAACACATCAATATCCTATCATTAGCATTGATTATAATTTACCGTTACGCAACCATGCCTCAAAATTTATTATCGAATATAATCAGCAAACCCAACAAACCCAGCTGCATGCCAAGTTTTTCGGTGGGAACTGGAGCGACAGAATGACTTCCTTATGCAGGCTTGCACATATCGAAGCGCAATTTTTGAATATCATAGAAAAGCGCAACGTTGTTTTCAATGAGTCAGCGCTATCCATAGAATTCACTTGGGGGCTAACCAAAAAGCAAACTCAAGATGCAGGATTTTCTAGATTGCTGAAAAATATTATGTGCAATCTCTCTGAGTGCACGTTTACTACATTTGAAGCTCGTCAAGAAGACTTCAATACGCTTCTCTGTAAATATTCTCCTATACAACTTATGAGTGGATTAAAGCGATACTCAACCTCTCCTAGGACCAATCCATTCGATAACGAAAACGAATATATCAAGGAATACATTCTACCCATAGCAATACGATCTAGAATATCTTTAAAAAATTGGTTCACAAGCTCTGATATAACAGAATTTTTTAAAAATGGAAAGTTTGATGACTTCATCACCAAACCTTACACATTAGAAAAACTCAATAAACTTAAAGAAACTTACGACATTGATATCCCTTGGTCAGAAAAGGTAGATGGAACATCGCTATTAGAAGGAATACTTCTTAACGGCTGTTCTAACGAAGAATTTATCCAAATTATCCAATCGAATAATATTAAGTTATCTGATTATCCCGACATTTTATATACCATACTTTCTGAGAACAATTATCCTCTGATAAAGTTATTTGAAAAACACTGTATTGACCTATCTAATCAACGAATTTATTTAAGAACCTTATATAAGCTATACACACAACAGGGTTATTTCAATTTATGCAAAAACATGTTGTCTGCAAACCTACAGATTACAAATGCAGATTATCTTGTTAACTCACAAACCTATACAACGTTTATCAATCTCGTAGCACCACATTTAGTACTTGAGGAACAAGCCAGACTCTTTATAGCTGCTATTTCAGGTAATCATGATGTGGCGATTACAGCGTTACTCGCGACCCACTCAAAAGATGATATCATCAACAGTATCAACACAGAATCCTGGATTGATTTATTATACTCAAATCCACACACACTACTGAAATATGTTGAACATACATATCTATTAAAACAGGTCGAGTACAACATAGATCACAACATAACTACTGGTTTCTGTTCCACTGTAATTGTCACATGCTTAAAAAACAACTTGGCTCTCTATCCAACACTCTCCAAGAGTGCATTGGAAATATGCTTTGAGCTATATGGTTACAGAGTATATTTATTACCTAAGTTAACTATCAAGATGGTTTTGTCATTAATAAAACAATACCCTGACGGTATCCAATTAAATTTTCACATTGGTCAATCGAGTTATAAACGCTTTTTTTTATACGATTTATTAAGAACTGAATTTGATGTTCAGGATTTTATAGAGCTGAATAAAATCGTTAAATTTGATACTAGGATATTTACGGATATTTATAACATTATTTTTGAAACAAAGAATGATAGGCTACTGAAAGCATTGGCCCAACAAAATATCGTGTTCCAGAATCAATCCATCAAATTAGACTATTTTTGTCTTCATTATTCAAATAAAGAGCTTGTTCCAATATTAGTTTCTTTAATGCAGGAACCTACTCGCTCTATCGACATGTGGAATATACATTCACTGAATTTAACCGAAGACTTTCGTAAACAGTTTTGTCCTCTACTCAAACCAGAAGAAAAAGCATTACTTGATCGCCCTGTTAATAACGATGCCAACACATCCAGGATGGGATTATTCTCCCAACAGAGACCACATTTTTCGACACTAGAATGGGAAGATGGCTATTACTCCGACTGTGGATTCCCTTAATCATGCAGAAATCATCCGTACCAGCGATTGACCCCGTTTGTTCTCAAGAGTCCTTGAGTGATAGCAGCAGCATTAAATTAAGCTTTGATTTTTCAGAAGATCAAATCGGCACAAAGTCAGCAAAATTAGTCGAGCTAGATAAGCTCTGCAACAGACTCAATACATTAGCTTTACCGATAAAAGTGCAAGTTCCTGAACTATCACCGCTAACTCATACAGTGATTGCAAATCACCTTGATAAAAACTTTCCTACGTGGCGAGATGAGTGGAAAAATTTCGTAGAAAACCAGCCTAAAGGAAGCACCACTATCACTTCTGCTGCGAATACGATTTTGCAACGTATACGTGACAACATTAGCATAGCATTTATCAGTCGCGCGTTTAGTGCCTTTGAAACACTAAAACATTTCCTTGAATCATTACCAAAATCCTCATTATTAATGGTACGCAGCACTGGTAAAGAAGATACAGTTGAAATCGCCAATCCAGGTGGTAATGAAAGTATTCCCGCTGTCGCACTCGAAGAAAAAGCGATCACCAAAGCGATTGGCGATGTGGTCGTTTCTTATTTTAGTGATAAATCATTAATGCAACGCTTATTAAGCGGTGACAACATTACCGAGCCTCCTTTCATGCCCGTGTTAATTCAACGCATGATTGGTGAGTCATTCGATTTAAAATCCACTAAGAATAAACAAATCGTCAAGTCCGGCGTGATGTACGCACAAAAAAATGGAATACGAATTCAGTTAGCACCTGGACACGGCGAGCTAGTTGTGAATAGCAAAGGCACTTTCGACAGTTATGTCGTCACCAACGAAAATGTTGTGTATCCTGAAATTTATCGCAAACCCAATCGTTTAGTCCCTAAGCTGGTTTCTGAAAATGGCAAAATGGTGACTAAATTAGAATTACACAAAAACTCAAAAGCGTTGAGTGACTCACCATCATTGTCATTGAGCACTGCGCTTGCCATCGCTAAAGTGGGACGTCACATATACAAACATTTTGCTATGCCTATGGATATCGAATTTGTGTATGACGAAAGTAGCAATACATTAAGTTTAGTGCAAGCCAGACCGATTCCCAAAGGTGATGTGAAGGCAGTTATTCCATCCGCGATTGCACCTGATAAATTACCTGATATCAAAAAACACTCTGAGATACAAAATGCATTTATCATTTCACCTGCGGGTTATGCAACGCATGTTGTTACCGATAAAAATCAAGTCATTGTTACTGACACCATAGAGCAAGCATTAACACAGTATTTAAAACCACAAGCAAACTCACCTACCAAGATAGTGATTGTTAAAGAAATTGCACCAGCAACATCGCATGCTGCTGCACAGTTTAATACAAAAGCGATTCCAGTTTTCGCGGTAGATAATTTACAAAGTATTCAAGAATGGGTTTCGAAATCACCACTGTCAATCATCGCTGATACGCAACACAAGTTATTAGTCAAACTAGCGAATCCAGCTACTGAAAAATCGCTTTACGATAATGAGACATTAAGAAAAGGCTTGTTTAAATCATCACTACCATCACAGTTAACACTGATGCCGCAAATAGTGGTACCAAACTATAAGAATGCACTGACTAACCATACGCCAAATGCCAATACGCGCTCACCATTAATGATTGGTGACTTAATCGAGAATATTCATTCTCAAAATGAAAAACTTAGTCAAGAGTCATTTTATGAATTAACCGATGCATTATTCAATTTTTTAACGACTCAATGGCCTGCCGCACAAATTCCTAAAAATAACATTTATACCTTTTTAATTAAGCAAATTGAATTTTTAGAAAGTGCGAAGCCGCAACAAAAAAACTCGCAAGAATTTATTCATGCATTACATGTTATACTTACCATTTTTTGTCGTCTTGCACATAAGAATAAAGGAAATCATGCATTGCAGATGTTACTACGGCAAGCCATGATTACTGCCATTGAAATCAAAGACCAACTCAAGCAATTTGAGAATATGGATGATGCAAACATCAATGAAGCTCAAGTAGAATATTTAAATTTGATTTCTAAGTTAGAAGCCTTGATTGTGAATCCAGGTAACCTGAAATTATTTTCTAACTCGCTGCGCCAAATTGCACAAGAGAAAAAATCTTTTCAACTAGCCAGCAAGATAAAGGGCTTTGACGTATTATCATCCTCACAAAAAATGTATTTTGTGGAATTTCATAAATTAGCAAAATTGGCTCTCAATGAAAAAGCCGCTACTGATTGGAATCACTTTGCGATGCGATGCTGTCAAAGTCAGGATACGACTTTCCAATTAGCACATCTCATCGCATTTAATTTAAAAAATAAGATTGCCTCTGACTGGCTTAACAACGGCTCTATACCCAAGATGCCGCAGGCTAACGTTGGCATCATACTTAAAGCAATGCACGAAGATTCTGCTAAGGTGAGTTCTGAATTAAAAAGACTTGGTATTGAGAATACTCGCACCATTTTAGAAGCTTGGGAACAAAACATTTCACTCTGGAGTGATCCGAAAAAATTTGACAACTTATGGACTGAATTCAATAATGAATTTTTGCCACTTTTTGACAAGCATGGAATTTCACCTGGCTTAACCACCACCAGCCAAAAAATTATATTCAAAACCGTTCAGGATTTAACTGAAGTATTTGATAAAACTATTAAAGCTGTTAAAGGCAGCTGCGAATACAATCCAGTTAATCAATTGAAAAACTTTATTACTTTACTAGAACCTTATCACAGAATCATGGATAAATGGGTCAGTTACGTCCCCGATTCAATGTTTGAAAATTGGAATAAAAATATTGCGGTTGAAAACTCAAATTCAAAGCAAAACATCCTTTACCATATTAACTATAAATTTATAAATATATCAAAATATTATGATCTTGATCATCTGAATCCTTCCGGAAGATTTTGCGTTGCTTCTGCAAAAATTGGCAGCACCGCAGCGTTTATCCGTCAATTTATCGAGATCGATGTGACACTAGAAGATATGTTTACGTTGTTTCATCAAAATATTTTAACCAGTCTTGCATTACTTTCTCAGAATAATATAAATTATTCACAATTGCCTGACATCATTCAACCTTTCTTAAATGAATTTCGGACGTTAAGAACCCAGCAGGTACTTGACAGTAGACTAGGTGCATATGACCCTGGACATCCTCTAGAATTATTAAGCGTAACACACGAATATCCCATTGTTAGTCTAGATTACAATTTACCGTTAAGAAATCATGCCGCAAAATTTATTATTGAGCATGATCAGCGAACTCAACAAACTCAGTTGCATGCTAAGTTTTTTGGGTACAACTGGCATAATCGCATGTTCATATTGCGCCAACTGGCGTATACTGAAGGGCTATTTTTAAATGTCATCGAAAAGAATCCCGTTGTTTACAATGATACAGCAAACTCTATCGAGCTCACTTGGTTGCTTACTAGGGAACAAATTCAAGATCCTAAATTTGCAGCTTTAATAAAAGAATCACTGCGATTTCTTTCTGAATATACATTTTGTCCACCTCTATATAACGATGAGCTATACGCAGCATTTCTCAAAAAATATTCCTCTAAACAACAACTAACTGGGTTAAAGCGATACATAACTTCATCAAAGAGTGGGGAGATAGATGACGAAACTCGTCAACTCAAGCGATACTTATTACCCGCAGCCATACACTCTGGATTACCACTAAATGACTGTTACACAAGTCAAGACATCGGTGAATTTCTTAGATCGAACTCTTTAGATAAACTGATAACAAAACCCTATCTGCCAGCTAAATTTAATAAATTTAAAGAAACCTTCAAAATTGATATGCCTTGGTCATCACTCACAATATTAGGCCACACACTCCTAGAAGAAATTTTTCTAAATGGCTGCACTAACGTAGATCTTGTAGAGATTATCAAATCAAACAACATTACGTTATCAGATTTCCCGGATATTTTTCACGTAATACTCTCTAAAGGTAACCATCAACTTTTGAATTTATTTGAAAAGCACTTTATTGCTCTATCTAATCAAAATCTTTCGTTTTCCATCCTAACAATGTATTATTCAAAATCTGCTTACAAATCACATATAGAAAAAGCTATACGGCTTTGTAAAGGCAATATTGATATATCATTTGCAAACATAGAGTCGTTTTTCACGCTGTTTAAATTTTCCTTACCCTATGCATCTACTCGTACGAAAGCAGACTTACTTTGCGATGCTCTACGGGGTAATAACAAAAAAGTATTGAGTGAAGCTATCATTGAAACATCCTGCTCAGAAACTCTTTCTGCGATACAACCAGAACACTGGGATACATTATTCTCGCTCTACCTAAATAATTTTTTAAAATTAATGGAATCTCCTCACTTTACTATAAGTAAAAATACACTCTCACTCATGGACGTAAATCATATTCTCACTCTGCTCACACACAAACCACAACTCATTAACGATTCATCCGAGTATATCATTAGTACATTACACAACCGTCATTGCTTAGCCCATATTACACATATTTTTGAACATAAACATTTTGAATTAGCAGGTGTAGAAGGTATCGAATGGCAAAAATCCTACTATGATAAAACACTGTTGGAACATCTCGTTGAGAAACTATCTCTTCGTAATTTCTCTAGCATTATTTCTTTAGCAAGCTTTAAACTAGATGATCATAAAAATTTAATTAATTTACTTGCTGAAAAACCTGATTTCTTACAAGCAATTTTATGCAAAAAACTCTCACCCGTTAATCAGCTAATCAGTTTGGAAAATTTATATAAAATCTATTCACAAAAGATATTTGTCAAATTATGCCAGGAATTGGCATCAAATAATCCTAACCTTACCGAAACCTATTTTGATGATTCTCAATCATATAAACGATTTATCGATTTTATTGTTCCTCATTTACCTATCGCAGCACAAGCTACGCTGTTTACACAGGCTATTTTAAACAATCAACATGCGACGATTTTATCAATATTAGCGAAACAATCTAAAGACGAAATAGTAAAGCATATCAACATTGGTACCTGGCCAACGCTAATCGCCAACTCTAAAGACTGTCTGTTGAAATATGTTGATTATACTTATTTACTAGAACTGGTCGGGCGTAGTATAGATATAGACACAAATTCTTATTTTTGCGTTTTAGTTCTTACTACATGTTTAAAGGATAATTTAGCTATATATCCAACATTATTCCAGAGTGCATTGCAAAAGTTATTATCTTCTGCCTATTACAGAGAGTGGTTGTATAGTCTACTAACTGTCAAAATGATATTGTCATTAATAAAATTATATTCAGTCGATGTAGATCTCAAACTGAGAGGAGCCTTTTATAAAAACTATCTTATTTGCGACTTATTAAAATCCGAGTGTGACGCTCAAGATCTTGCAGAACTTATTCAAATCTCTAAGTTAAATACAGCGTCTTTTTCCAACATTCTTGAAGCTATCTTAATACTGAAAAATGTTAAGTTGTTATCTGCACTGCACGCAAACAATATTGTGTTACAACATCAAACTATTTCACTACAGTTAATTTTTAATTACTTTCACAATAAAGAGCTTGTACCTACATTAGTTTCATTCATGCAAGAACCTACTCGATCTATTGCTATTTCAAATTTTAATGTCTCTATGCTGACTGAAGAAGGTGGCAAATTATTTTATCCGCTTCTCAATCAGAACGAAAAAATAGCTCTTTTTTCTAAGTGTATTAGCGCCTATGAAGGTGTCTTCCCTTGTCAAATATTGTTAAATTTAGACAGCCAGCTTTTAATTGAATTACCTTTATCAAGTGACTTGCAAGCATCCCTGATTAAGAAGTTTGCTATACGTACACTCCTTAATTATCTGAACCCACTCTGTCAAACCTCGCCAAAGGTCAATCGTGATCTTTTCAAGAAAGTCTTTACTGAGGCAATAGACAGCAGAATCGACTTAACAAATTATGTTCCGAACGAAATACTCAAAGATATTTTGTCTGATTTCTTCCCTAACAAGCTCACACTGGATAATCTTAGATTTTACAAGAAACAATATGATATTCAGATTTCGCTGGCCACGCTTTCACAACCTAACAAAGAATCGCTAATTGATTCTTTAGTTAGTAGTCCAAATCTATATCCTCATGAGTCATTAAATGAAATTTTTCAACTTATTGATATAAAGTCCATCGATTTGGAAATATTTTGTCTATTGGTTAGCTATGCTTTGCGTAACCAAAATTATGAGTTTTTATTAGCGCTTAAACAGGTAGTACCACTCCGTCATCAGAGATTGTTTATGACAGAGTTATTAAAACACGACTATCAAAATAATTATGTGATAAATAATCTTTATATTGATATTTTAACATCACCCAATCATTTAATTGAGTATGAAGAAACGTTAAGACCACCGATGCCGTTTATCGTAAAATATCACTTATATTTAGATGGTCCGTTTCTTGCTAATACATTTCTTAATTACATAAAAGCTGGCGATGCCATAAGTGCCAAAGAATACATAGAATTAACATCAGAAAAAGTTCTCTCACATTTATCAGAAGATATGTGGACACTCATCAGCAACTACCATAGATTTGCATTTAATAATTTAATTCGCTCACCGCATTTTAAGCTGGATAAAATCGGTTTATTAGCGATGGCAAAAGCATCTGCTGCTTTTTTAATAACGTTTTTAGATACCAAACCGAATCTCACTGTTCTTAATAGCATCGCCTCAGACATTAAGAGAATAGCAAAAGAAAGCTACTCTCTAGACCAAATGGAAAGACTAGTCGAGGCTCTTCCTGAAAATTATTTCGCGAACCAAGAAAGATTAGCCTACAGAAGTCGAAGCCTGGCGCTTTTCTTTTCGCCTTGCACAACAGTATCATGCCATTCAGATTCAGAGCCACACTGCTTATATAATGGTATGGAATATTATTGATTCAGGGTTTTTACAATCAAATTCTAACTATGCGCAACCTTAGTCAACGACACATCTGGATTAGACGCTAAGACAACCACAGCAGACAATATTAATTTATCACCGACAGCCAAGGATGAAGAAGAACCAACGTTGTCACCCATTTTAAGCATCGCAGTCATCGCATTTTGAGGCGCAGCCATAGGATAGACCATGCCTACAAAGTTAATGTCATGTACATAATATTTTTGATCTGAGTAAACATGATTGAGACGCACTAATTCATCTTTGGCTTGCTGATAGATAAGACCTCGTAAGTTTATATTTGCTGCGCGAATTTCATCTTCACTTGGAATAAATTGCACGTCATCCAACGTATACGTTTCTCCCGGCTTGCTCATTGTTTTTGTTTTATCACGCAAATTTGGCAATGCGGATGCTGGCAAGCGCGCTTGTGCTGACATTTGCACGCGCTCTAATCCCGACTGATCTAAACTACGATTGAATGACGTGATATGCCATTCACCTTGGTTTGATAATGTATTTAATTTCTGAAGCACATTGTCTTGCACTTTATCCAATGCATTATCACTGACAGAAGCATTCACACCGATAGTCACCAACGCTGTTTTCGATGACACCCATTGTTCTGCGTTTAATTTTAAAGTGATTTTATTTAACAATGCATCTGAATTGTCGTTATTCGAGCTCCAGACGGGAGATGAAAAAACAAGACTTAATAATAGTGTTATCCATAATCGCATACATATTCCTCCATTAAGCTCTCTATTCTAATTTGATTATGTTTATTTCGCATCCATTTTTAAAATTGATACACGCAGATTAAAACATTGTGACTTCACTTTTTTCATATTCCTGGTAAAATGATCACCTTTTTAGCTAAATAATCCTATAATTATGACAAATCAAAATGTTTTCAGCCCTCCCATTCCAACCAAACAAGGCGAACGCCTAGTATGGGGGAATTTATATGGTGCCAGCATTGGGCTGGCGCTAAGCTCGCTACTCGAGACCATACAAGCGCCCGTGCTAATCGTTGCGCCCGATACGCTAAGCTCATCACGACTGGAATACGAGTTACGCTTTTTTAATCAAGATCAGCCTATCGTTCATTTTCCGGATTGGGAAACGTTACCTTACGACCAGTTTTCACCTCATCAAGATATTATCTCTGAACGGCTGGCTGCGCTCTATCATATTCCGCAAATGAAACAAGGGGCGATCATTACCTCGATCTCGACTCTGATGCATCGTTTAGCTCCGCGCGAAACATTAGAAGGCCATACATTCCTTGTCAAAGAAAAAGATAAATTTGACATCCATAGTGCGCGACTGCGATTTGAAAAAACAGGTTATCGTTGCGTTGAGCAAGTTAGAGAACATGGTGAATTTGCGGTACGCGGATCTATTATTGATTTATTTCCAATGGGAGCAGAGTCACCTTTTCGAATCGACTTACTGGATGACGAAATCGATTCTATTCGTACATTTTTTCCTGACACTCAGCGAACATTAGAGAAGGTAGCAGAAATACAAATGCTTCCTGCAAATGAATTTCCACTCAACGATGCATCCATCGAACGCTTTCGACAAGCATGGCGTCAGGAGTTTAGTGGCAATCCATTGAATTGCCCTATGTATCAAGATATCACTGAGGGCATTTCTACGCCTGGTATAGGATATTATTTACCGTTCTTTTTTCAAGAGACACAGACCTTATTTGATTATTTGCCAACAAATTGTGTCATCATTCAAATTGGTGAAATATTCAAAAAATCCGAAGAATTTTGGCATGAAATACAAACACGTTATGAACAACGTCGTCATGACCACAAACACCCGCTCATACCGCCGACGAAGGTTTTTATTCCCGCAACAGAAATATTCGGTCGCTTCAAATTTTATTCCAACATAAAAATACAATCTGATAAAGTCAGCGATGATTATAATCATTATAATTTTGCAACCCAAATTCCAACAACGTTAAGCATAGATCACAAAGCATTGCAGCCTTTGCAAGCATTAGAAAATTTTTTAATTAACTACGATGGTCGAATTTTATTTTGTGCAGAGACAAATGGTAGACGTGAGGTATTACTCCAACTCTTCAAAACCATTCAACTAACACCCAAAAATGTGACATCGTGGGCAGAGTTCTTAGCAGACGATAGCACATATGGAATCACAACAGCGCCCTTAGACGATGGGATATCGATAAACAATCCACCTATTACTGTCATAGCTGAATCACAACTCTATGGCAAACGTGTTATGCAACGTCGCCGTCGCAAAGTATCCCAACAAGATACCGACGCGATCGTAAAAGATTTAACAGAATTACAAGTAGCCTCTCCCATCGTACATTTAGATCATGGCATTGGACGCTACTTGGGTTTGCAAACATTAACAGTAGGCGAGCAAGTTACAGAATTTTTAAGTATTGAATATGCAGATGAAGCAAAGCTTTACGTTCCTGTCTCATCCCTGCATTTAATTAGTCGCTATAGCGGCGCCGATCCAGAACACGCACCACTACATCGCTTAGGCACGGAACAATGGCAAAAAGCAAAACGCAAAGCTGCAGAACAAGTGCGTGATGTCGCTGCTGAACTTCTCGACTTATACGCAAGACGTGAAGCAAGAAAAGGTTTTGCTTGCGAAAATGAGAATGGGCAATATGAAGCATTTGCAGCTGCATTTCCATTTGAAGAAACGCCAGACCAGCAACAGGCCATCGATCAAGTGGTTGCAGACATGTTAACGAATAAGCCTATGGATAGATTAGTCTGTGGCGATGTCGGCTTTGGAAAAACAGAAGTCGCTATGCGCGCTGCATTTTTAGCCGTACAAAATGCAAAACAAGTTGTTATCTTGGTTCCTACAACATTATTAGCTCAGCAACATTGGCAAAATTTTCAAGATCGATTTGCTGATTGGCCTATTACCATTGAAATGATTTCACGGTTTCGATCCGCCAAAGAACAACAGCAGGTTATTGCTCAACTACAAGAGGGAAAAATTGATATTGTGATTGGCACTCATAAACTGTTACAAGAAGATATCAAGCTCAAAACGTTAGGCTTAGTGATTATTGATGAAGAACATCGTTTTGGCGTTCGTCAAAAAGAACGATTAAAATCACTGCGTTCTGAGGTTGATATTTTAACATTGACTGCAACACCGATTCCACGCACATTAAACATGGCATTTGCTGGCATACGTGATCTATCTATCATCGCAACACCACCTGCAAGACGCTTAGCGATAAAAACATTTGTACACGAATACAAGGATTCCATCATCCAGGAAGGCATATTGCGTGAAATTATGCGCGGTGGTCAGGTATATTTTTTACATAATGACGTGGCTTCTATTGAGAAAATGGCGAGAGACCTTGAAGCACTGGTTCCAGAGGCGCGTGCCTGTGTCGCTCATGGCCAAATGCGTGAACGCGAATTAGAACAAGTCATGTCTGATTTTTATCATAGACGCTTTAATTTATTAGTATGCAGCACGATTATTGAAAGCGGGATTGACGTCCCTTCTGCTAACACGATTATTATCAATCGTGCAGACAAATTAGGATTAGCACAACTTCATCAATTAAGAGGACGCGTAGGTCGATCGCATCATCAAGCGTATGCTTATTTACTGACTCCTCCGAAAAAAAATCTGACTGCTGATGCTGTGAAACGATTAGAAGCAATAGAATCACTGGAAGAATTAGGCATAGGTTTTACATTAGCAACTCACGATTTAGAAATACGCGGAGCGGGTGAACTATTAGGTGAAGGACAAAGCGGCAATATGCACGCTATCGGTTTCTCACTCTACATGGATTTACTCTCACGCGCCGTTGATGCTTTAAAATCAGGACAAGAGCCACAACTTGAAACAGCAACACTTCATGGCCCTGAAATTGATTTGCAAATATCTGCATTAATTCCTGAAGTGTACCTAAATGACGTGCATATGCGTTTACAATTTTATAAACGCATTGCGAGCACAAAGTCACAATCTGAGTTAGATGAAATTCAAGTTGAAATGATTGATCGATTCGGATTGTTACCGATAGCACTTAAAAATCTTTTTGCTATAACTACATTAAAACAGCAAGCAGAAAAATTAGGAATATTAAAAATTGAAGCGAATAGCAAAGGCGGTAAAATCGATTTCTGTGACAAACCCAATGTTGATCCCATTAAAATTATTCGACTGCTTCAACAAAAATCTCAGCAATATAAATTAAATGGCCCGACTCGATTGCGGTTTACACTCAACCTTACTGAAGCCAATGAGAAAATAGCCTTTATTGAAAATCTGCTTAGAGATCTTTCCTAGATAATTTTTAATTCTTCCAATAATCAATAGATTATACCACTTGTCATAACTTGATTAATTGATGACACCAACTATACTTAAATTAAGCAGAGATTTTACAGAGACATATTTCGTTTTGAATGCTGAGATATAGATTCAATAAAACGTGTTTTTAAGAGACAGCTTCTATGACAGACACTAGAAAAGATTCCGATCGTCATTACTTAGCTTATCGCGAAGCAATCGTTAATGACAAACTTGAGATACGCTCTACAGCTGATTCCCCTGAAGAAACAATCGTTGATACCATTGAAATCTCTATTGATAACAAGAATTGGATTAAGCTATCAGATTTCTTACTAAATAATAATTGGAATAAAACGATTGTTGATGCAGTTAATAGTAACCATGAAAATATTAAACCTCACGAAATTTCACTCGCTGAACAAAAAGCAGTTTCAGATTACGTTGCGGATGCTGGACCTTATGCAAATATAAAAAGTTTATTTGATCCAAAATATGACTTGCATAACTATAATGGCATAAATAAAATTTCACTAGAAACGGTCAAACGTTATTTAAAAACTTTGGTATTAATGCAATCCGCATACAATAAAGCACGCATTGCCAACACTGCTAAGGCGCCTGAGGTTTATAGAAACATTTACATATTAGACAAAGAAATTAGCGGCGATCCAACAAATGATGGATCATTTGTCCAAGCAAATTCCGTTGCAAGCACAACGAGTGATAGAAGCGTTTATAGCCATAGAAATATTAAATTAACAATACAAAGTGGTAATGATGGCATTCCATTAGAACAAATTATTACAGACCCAAATTTACGCAAGCGTATAGAAAAATCAGAGAAAGAATTATTTTTGGGTGTACGCCCGCTTTTTATATCTCGAGGACCACAACAAAAATCAGAACAACCACAACAAAACTCAAATCAAACAGAATTTAAGTTAACTCAAGTAACAAGAAGAGCGCAAGATGTTATCATCGCACGTAAGTGTAAATATAGGGTTAAGCGAGGTAAAAAAAATTCTTTTAATCAAATTGCAGAACTATTACAAACTGAAACCTCCCCTATCTTTACTATTTATAAAGATCCACCTATTGCATTCTTAGAAAATTTTCAACATAACTATTCAAAAGAAAATTCTTTCGACCCTTCCCTGAATAGTAAAAAATTTATTATGGAATTTTGTCAATCGATTGATGGCGCAGCCAAGCTTGGCGATTACGAGATTGTATATCTAGCCTTAAACGCTATCATAAAACAATCAGCAGCCAGCCATGGACTATTAAACCAATTACAACAGGTATTTATAAATGCAAAATCAACAAACAGCGTAAATATAGTAGACACTATGCAAAAAGCTTTAGATGAAATAGAATCTAAAGCTTCATCTACACAGTTTACGATGCCAGAGGATCCCAGTAATAACAATACCATGCCTTACAACTCTAAATATAATAAATGACGATTGTATTTGTCATTCTGAGGTAACACCGATATCAATCTTATCCAGAACTCGCGTTTATAATATCACGCACCACCTTGGCTGTTGAACTACCTTAGGGTCAGAGATCTTTTCTAAAATAGTATCTATGTTATCTAACAAATATAACTGCGCAGGAAAATGTAAAAAACCCAAGCCTGAGGCTGACTTTTCAAATTTTACGGTAAGCTCCAACGAAACTAATGTTTTAGCATAACTTAAAAATAAGTGCTCCGGCACCTCTGGAAAAGCACCGAGTGTAAATTTATTTTCAATCGAGTCCTGAAATACCAACGTATCATTATTCAATAGCTTTTTTAATAAATCCTCAGCTTTTATTATTTTTAATTTCCATTCTTCAGTTAACTTTAATTTGTCAGCAATTTCCAATTGCATTTCACGATCTCTTTCTTTTTCTTCAACCAGCATTTGCCTTAAATTTTCGATACATTGTTGTGCTGACAAGACATCGGAATTATCACTGGTTTTATGCACCATGTCATATTGGCTGGCATCGATTTCATCTGTTGAGAAATCAATGTCAATTTGCACGGCTCCAATCGTTGATACTTTCATGTCTGCTAGCAAGATACTGGAAGCCTGTATATCGTCTATGACTTCGTAGGTTCCTATTGGCGCTATGGCTCCATTTTCATGACAACTTCCAGAGATTCGCGCGAACGCTTGTTTTGACGATTCACTTTTTTTATAAACATTCTTAAACAACTCAATTAAAACTCTTTCTTTAGGTAGGTTTGCAAGATTTATCATATGATTATTTCCAATTAATTACACAATGAAAATTTATGGCCTGTTTTAGCATCATCAAAAACGAATATCCTCGCTAACAAATTCCTCGAAATCGTTGATGACGTCAATGAAAATTTTTCCATATCGCGCTAATTTAGTTTGTCCTACACCGGAAATATTTTCAAATTCATGCAAATTTCTCGGTTTTTGATGATAAATTTCAATCAAACTACTATCATGAAAAATAACATACGGAGGCACTTTTTGTTCGCGTGCAATTTCTAAGCGCTTGTTTTTTAATGCTTGCCACAGACCATCTTGAGGAATTTGTATATCTTTGTCCCGCGTTTTGACTGTTGACTTTGTTTTTTTCTTGGGTTTTTCTGGATCATTTCTGAAAGTAATTGTTTCCTCACCTCGCAATACTGATAAGCTTTTTTTTGTCAGGCGCAAACTACCGAAACCCGCAATATCAATTTCAATCAAATTCGCTGCAATCAGTTGACGATAAATACTTTGCCATTGCAATGATGAGTACGACTTCCCAATACCAAATGTGGAAACTTTATCGTGACGAAATCGTTGCACTTGATCCGTCAGTTTTCCCAACAATACATCAATTAAATATTTTACGCCAAAACGCTGCCCTGTTCGGTACACACAGGACAATGCCATTTGCGCAGCGATTTTTCCATCCCAGGTTGACGTTGGTTCCATACAATTATCGCAATTATTACAAGGCGCTTGGTATGTTTCGCCAAAATATTTTAGCAGCACTTCACGTCGACACACTGTCGTTTCACAAAAACCTAACAACGCATCCAACTTGCGTAACTCTATGCGTTTCTGCTGCTCTTCCGACACGCTGCCTTCCAACATGCGTCGCAACGTAATCACATCACTCAACCCATAGGATAGCCACGCGTCCGCAGGCAACCCATCTCTGCCTGCACGACCCGTTTCTTGATAATAGGCTTCTACGCTTTTCGGTAAATCAAGATGTGCTACAAATCGTACGTTTGGCTTATCAATTCCCATACCAAACGCAACGGTTGCTACCATAATGACACCTTCTTCTCGCAAAAATCGTGTTTGGTTTTTTTGGCGTATAGTGCTAGATAGTCCTGCATGATAGGGTAACGCATCCCAGTTTTTTTCTCGTAACCAAGCAGCAGTATCTTCCACGCGTTGTCTTGATAAACAGTAAATAATTCCACTATCACCTTTATGTTCATTTTCTAAAAAAAAGTGTAACTGCTCACGTGTATTTTTTTTCTGAACGATTCGGTATCGAATGTTTGGTCTATCGTAACTCGCATTAAATATCTTGGCTTTTTCAAGATGTAATTGATGAATAATATCTTGCTGTGTTCTCAAATCTGCTGTTGCTGTTAACGCAATTTTAGGCACATCTGGAAAGCGCTCCTGCAAAATGGATAACTGCCTGTACTCAGGACGAAAATCATGACCCCACTGAGACACACAGTGCGCTTCATCAATTGCAAACAGAGCAAGCTCAGCATTCTCGAGTAATTGCAAAAAACGTGGAGTCAGCAATCGCTCTGGTGCGACATACAATAAATCAAGATCTCCCGACAATAATTGCTGCTCGACAGCAATAGCACTGTTTGCATCTAAGCTTGAATTTAAAAATGCTGCACGCACGTCTAATTGCAATAGCGCATCGACTTGATCTTGCATCAATGCAATTAACGGTGATATTACAATTCCAACACCTTTCAAAACCAACGCAGGTATTTGAAAACAAAGTGACTTACCGCCGCCTGTCGGCATTAACACTAAAGCATCATTACCCTGAATAGTGTGCTCTATGACTGCTTGTTGATTCCCGCGAAACTCGCTGTAACCATATATTTTTTGTAAGATTTCTTGGGCTTTTTCCATATATTTTAATCCATTTCATCATGAATGATATTTTACATTGGGAATTTCCACGAAGAAACCCAACCCTGGCAGCGAGTACCTAACCGCCAAAATTAGGTTTAGAGACTTGCAACTAATTAATGATGGTGATGATGATAACCACCGCCACCGCCTATATTAAACCACACACCGGGACTTGACACTACAGGTGGACCATATGCTTGTTCTACATAGTGTCCTGGAACCCAATATCCATACTCCCAATGTCCGGGAATATATACAACATCAGAATTGTAATAGCCAGGGTAAGAATCGTAGTAAGGACCTCCGCCAACACCAAACGAAAAGTACGAAGCTGATGCTGTACCGACGGTAAGGAACAAAGTTACTGTTGCAATAATACAAACTTTACATAGAGTTAGATAAGCATGTTTAGTTTTCATACACACCTCCTTGATGCTTCATTTCTGTTGTTATTTTGATCATATATCTCTATTCTAGCACAAATTATTATTTATTATTCTCAAACTACACACTATAAATAGTATAGTATATTCAGGCAACTCTAAATTGTTTTAGTATTTACCAGCATTTGCTACAATTGTAATCTTTTCATTAGGCTATCACCAAAAATGTATAAAAACCTGCCGTTAATACTACTTCTCTCCCTAGGATTATTATGGGGCACGGGATATTCTATTGCGCGCTTTGCGGTCACCAATGGTGTCAATCCATTAGGATATAGCTTTTGGCAGTCATTAGGGCCTGCTATTCTCATTACGCTATTCGCCCAATTTAAAAAAAATCGTTTTTCATTTTCATTTTCACATTGTCGTTATTATTTAGTTTGCGGACTCACCGGCATTGCGTTTCCAAATACAAATATGTACTTTGCCGCTCAGCATTTACCAGCGGGGCTTCTGGCTGTCATTGTCAACACAGTACCCATCATGGCGTATATTATGGCACTCGCAGCACAACTTGAAGAATTTAATGCTAGTCGATGCGCCTCTGTGTTACTGGCTCTTGCCGGATTAATGTTAATGCTGATCCCAAAAACTAGCTTACCGTCACCCGAAATGCTGCCATGGGTACTATCAGCGTTATTGACGCCTATGAGTTTTGCTTTTTGTTCTGTATATATCACTCGCTTTCGACCTGCCGGACGTCATACAGTTAGTTTAGCAGCAGGCACTTTAATTTTTTCAAGTTTACTTCTAGCTCCATTTGTTTTTGTCAGTGGAAATTTTTACATGTTGCACTTGCCGCCCACATCCGCCGACTATGTCATTCTATTAGAAATTCTTTTATCTAGTATTGGCTACATTGTATTTTTTAAATTACTGAAAATAGCTGGACCTGTGTATTACAGTTTTGTCGATACTATCGTTGCGGTCACTGGGTTAGCATGGGGATATTTGATCTTTGGTGAGCACCTTAATCTATGGACAACAGCTGCCGTAACATTTATCATTGCCTCACTGGTTCTCATCAGCAAGACATCGGTTAAACTGTCTTCTACACAATAGGAATTTAGATGCTAAAACGATTCTTACCTATTCAGCATAAATTTTTTGATCTCTTTCAAAAAACCGTTGATATATTTGCTCTAACAAGCACTGAATTCCACACATTATTACTCGATTTAAAAAACTGTCAAACACATGTTGATGCAATCGCTACTTATGAAAGCCAAGCCGATACGTTAGTCCATACAACATTTGGATTATTACACAAAACATTTATTACGCCATTTGATCGTCACGATATCCATCAATTAATTAGCAAATTAGACGATGCACTTGACCTCATCAACCGTTGCGCACAACGATTTCCACTATACAACTTGAAAGATGCCACACAAGAAATGGTAGAACTAGCAAGACTTAGTGTTGAATGCGCAAAACTATTGAAAGAAGCTATTTATAGACTTCATACATTAGAAAAGTCAACCGACATTTTAAAAGCATGCGATGACATCGATGATGTAGAAAACAAAGCGCATGTCATTTTATTAACGGGTGAGAAAAATTTATTTTTAAAAGAAACGGATTTTAAACATTTTTTCAAATTAAAAGAAATTTACTCTCGCACCAAAGATGTTATTAACAAATGTCAGGATGTTTCTAACATCATTAAAGGTATCGTACTCGAGTATTCATGATGCATGGCAGTCTACCCTTAGTTATTTTTTGTATTTTATTGGCATTAGCATTTGATTTTTTAAATGGTTTTCATGATGCTGCCAACTCAATTGCAACCGTTGTTTCAACTCGCGTGCTAAAACCACACTGGGCAATTTTATGGGCTTCGTTTTTTAATTTTATTGCTTTCGCATTTTTCGGTTTACATGTTGCAAGCACGATAGGTATCGGTTTAATTGATCCATCGATTGTGAACCAAGAAATGATTTTGGCTGCGCTGATCGGTGCCATTTTTTGGAATATTTTCACCTGGTATTTTGGCTTACCTTCCAGCTCATCGCATGCATTAATTGGCGGCCTTTTAGGAGCAGCCATTACCAAGTCAGGATTTGCACCGCTCAAATTATGGGGAATCACAAAAGTCATGATCGCCATTGTGATATCACCTTTACTAGGTATGCTCCTCGGTTTGCTGCTTATGTATTTGATGGCAATTTTATTTTTCAACTCAACACCTCATAAAGTTAACGCCTGGTTTCGCAAATTACAATTAGTCTCTTCTGCACTCATCAGCGTGAGTCATGGCGGCAATGACGCACAAAAAACGATGGGGATTATCGCTATTTTATTATTTTCATCCCATTTAATTGGCGACACATTTTACGTACCTTTTTGGGTTGTCTTTTCTTGCTATTTGATGATGGCATTAGGAACACTGTTTGGCGGGTGGCGGATCATCAAAACCATGGGAATGAAAATTACAAAATTAAAACCTATTAGCGGATTCTGTGCCGAAACCGCAAGTGCCTGCACTATTTTTTTAGCAACTTGGTTAGGCATTCCAGTCTCCACTACACATACTATTACAGGCTCAATTGTTGGTGTAGGCACATTGAATCACATCAGAGCAGTTCGCTGGGGTGTGGCACGTAATATTGTGTGGGCATGGGTTTTTACAATCCCTGCTGCAGGATTTATCTCAGCTATTGTCTGGCATTTTGAGGCACTATTTCATTAATTAATTCACCTGAATCGCTACTTTTCCTTTTTATCTAACTCACGCAAATAAGCCAGCTTTTCAGAAATTTTAATTTCGAGTCCGCGCGAAACAGGTTGATAATAATTACGAGGCTTCATGTTTTCAGGAAAATAATTTTCACCAGCGGCATACGCACCTAGTTCATCGTGCGCGTATCGATAAGCTTTTCCATAACCCAATTGCTTCATTAATTTTGTTGGTGCATTACGCAAATGAATAGGAACCTCAAATGAACCTTGATTTTTCACATCGCTCATTGCTTGGTTATAGGCGACGTATACTGCATTACTTTTTGCAGCACAGGCGATATAAATAATAGCTTGCGCTATCGCTAATTCGCCTTCGGGACTGCCTAATCGTTCATAGACATCACAAGCATTTAATGCCAGCTCTAATGCACGCGGATCAGCATTACCTATATCTTCGCTTGCCATTCGAATAACACGTCGTCCAATGTAACGCGGATCACACCCGCCATCTATCATTCGCGCAAACCAATAGAGCGCAGCATCAGGAGATGAACCGCGCACTGATTTATGTAATGCAGAAATTTGGTCGTAAAAAGCTTCACCGCCTTTATCAAATCGTCGCAACGTTTCTTGCAGCACTTCGGATAATAACTCTTTCGTCACCGTGAGTTGATTATCTCGCCCCGCCAAATCCGCAATAATTTCTAACAATGTCAAGACTTGGCGCGCATCACCATCCGCTGCTTGCGCTAACATATGCTGTAGTTCTAGTGGAAACTCAATGGATAACTCACCCAACCCACGTTCTTTATCTTGCAATGCACGTGCAATTAAATCGATTAAATCATTATCGTTTAAACGTTTTAATACATACACTCTCGCACGTGATAACAATGCACTATTTAATTCAAACGACGGATTCTCAGTGGTTGCACCGATCAGAATGAGGGTGCCATCTTCGACAAATGGCAAAAATGCATCTTGTTGTGATTTATTAAAACGATGAACCTCATCGACAAATAAAATAGTGGCTTGATTTTTTTCTTCACGAACTTTTTTTGCCTCTTCAACAACAGCACGTATGTCTTTTACACCTGAAAAAATCGCTGAGACTTTAATAAAATGCGCGCGCGACTGTGTTGCCATTAAACGTGCTAAGGTTGTTTTTCCAGTGCCTGGCGGCCCCCACAAAATCATCGAATGCAGTACACCTTGTTCGATCGCTTTACGAAGTGGTTTCTGAGGCCCTAACAAATGCGCTTGGCCAACAAATTCAGCTAAAGACGTGGGCCTTAATCGCGCCGCTAATGGTTCAAATTTTTTTGTATCACTGACGTTTGGTTTCATCAATCACATCAACTTTGTCACCGGGAGTAAACACAAATAAAGAAGCGGGTAAATTTATACCTGCTTTCACATGTTGAAATGCAATCGTTGTCACATGACCGAGGTGATCTTCTAATTGCATTTCTCGAATATCATTTTTGAGAAAAGTCAGCTTAATCTGTGCAAATAAATTATCTTTATCTTTCGGTGTTAAAACAAAAATTTTCTGGTTAGCAATTTGTGAGACAGCATTCTTTTGCTCAACATTAAAATCTTTTGCCAGTGAAAGATTTGCATCACTCAATAAAAATGCCGGAGTTTGGCCTGTCGCTTTTGAAAAAGAGCGTATCGTCACTTGTTGTAAATCAGGATCATATATCCATAAACGACTATCATTCGCAATAATTAGTTGAGGATTCGGTGTTTTCACGTCCCAACGAAATTTACCAGGACGCTGCAAGGAAACAACTCCTTGCGATGATTGCAGAGTTTTCTTTAACGACTGATCTTTGACTGTCTGAGAAAAATTTGCTTGCATGGTATGAATATTCAAAAGCAAGTGTGTTAATGTATCACCTACCGATTCCGCTTGAACGCAGACAGCAAACAATTGCATCGATATGAATAAAATAATCTTAGGAAAAATTTTCATTTAGGAATCCTTAATTGCTTATCAAAAAATTCTGAAATATTAAATTTCAGCAGGTGGAGCTGCTAACACTTCACGTGCACCACTATTATCAGCAGTACTAACCAAACCAGCCGCTTCCATTTCTTCCATCATACGCGCTGCGCGATTATAACCAATCTTTAATCGACGTTGCACAAGTGAGATAGAAGCTCTTCGTGCCTCAGTCACAACACGTACTGCTTGATCATACAGCGGATCTGCTTCGCCACCTGCATTCGCGCCATCACCCCCGCTGGCTGCATCTGCACCTCCCTCCGTGACTTCTTCAAGATAAGCTGGTTTACCATAGGTTTGCCATGCAGCAACCACTCGATGCACTTCTTCATCTGCCACAAAAGCACCGTGGACGCGCACAGGAAGACTGGTGCCAGGCGGCATATACAACATATCCCCATGACCTAGCAAATGCTCAGCGCCTTGCTGATCCAATATGGTTCGAGAATCAATACGCGATGACACTTGAAATGCGATACGTGTCGGAATATTTGCTTTTATTAATCCGGTAATCACGTCAACAGATGGACGTTGTGTCGCTAAAATTAAGTGTATCCCCGCCGCTCGTGCTTTCTGAGCAATACGCGTTACTAAATCTTCCACTTTTTTACCGACGACCATCATCATATCGGCCAATTCATCCGCTACAACAACAATGGTTGGCAATGATTCAAGCGCCATAGGTTCACCATTTGCACCCACTAGCCACGCAGGTGCAGGTAGAGGACTGCCTTGCTTGATTGCTTCTTGAACTTTTAAATTATAGCCAGCTAAATTTCGAACGCCTAATGAAGCCATGAGGCGATAGCGTCTATCCATTTCGCCCACGCACCAACGCAGCGCATTCGCTGCATCTTTCATGTCAGTGATGACAGGTGTGAGCAAATGAGGAATACCTTCGTATACCGATAATTCCAGCATTTTTGGATCAATTAAAATAAATCGTAATTGCTCAGGCGTTGCTTTGAATAACATGCTGAGCAACATCGCATTAATACTCACAGATTTACCGGCACCAGTCGTTCCCGCTACCAATAAGTGAGGCATCTTAGCGAGATCTACCACCACTGGGCAGCCGGAAATATCTTTTCCTAATGCCAGGCTCACCGGAGAACGCGCTTGTGCATATTGAGATGATTCCAACACATCACGCAAACCAACGACTTCACGATGCTCATTCGGCAATTCAAGCCCAATCACTGATTTTCCGGGAATCACTTCGACAACTCGTACACTGGTCGCAGAGAGTGAGCGAGCAATATCTTTAGCTAATCCGCTTATTTTGCTGACTTTTATACCCGGCGCTAAATCCAATTCAAACCGAGTAATGACTGGGCCTGGATGCACAGCAACAACTTTTGCATCTACACCAAAATCATTTAATCGCTCTTCAACTAATTTTGATAACTCTTCAAAAGTCGTGTTGGAGAATGCTTTGCCTGCTGAAGGAGGCGATGGATCCAGCAATGTAAGCGGCGGCAATTGCCCTGCTGCAATCACAACAGAGGAAGTCACTTTTTTCGATGCCACTAATTTCTTTTTGACAGGTTGCGCTGGGATTTCAGGCATTGCTAATTGTTCACGCGGGCTGGGTTTTTTAAATTTAGCCTCTATTTTTTCGAATAATGTAGGTTCTTCACGTTGTTTTACGACTTTCGTCACCGTGATAGGAGGTTTCGCTACCAACGTTTTGTATTGGCGCACTTTTCCCCATAACTTGATGACTGACTCTCCTATTTTATCGACCAAACTTAGCCAGGAAAATCCTGTAAATAAGGTAATTCCACACAATAAAATAGTGACCAGAAATAATAAGCTGCCAATGGGATTAAACGTCTTCAGCAACATCGAGCCTAATATATCGCCTAAAATACCACCCGCCGTGGTTGGCAAATGATAGATGTGACGCCCTAAACTCATATTTGCCAGACCTGACGTCCCCAAAATAATTAAAATAAACCCTAATGATTTAAAGAAAAATTCAACGGGATAAAATTCTACTTTTTGCGCGTCAGGTTTCAATCCTACCCAAGCTGCGAAGACCATCAATGGTAGGAAAAGATAGGCGATATACCCAAACAATGATAAAAAAACATCCGCCATAAACGCGCCCACTCGCCCGCCTACATTATGGATGACTTTTTCACCTGTCCCTAACCATCCAGGATCTCCACTATTGTAGGTTAAGAAAGAAACTAACAGAAAAAGCGCAGTGGCACTCGCGAGAATTAATAATCCTTCTCGCAAACGATGCCCCATTTGCATCCCAGAAGGGCTGCTGTTTTGTTTATTTTGTGCGGCTTGTTTCAAAGTATACCTCTCACACGGATTGCCTTTACGTCAATGAATACTTCTCGTATCATAACACCCTTACGCCCTCCAAAAAACAAGTACAAACGAGAAGATAACGCTATGACCGCAAAACATCATCGATTAATTATTTTAGGTTCGGGTCCTGCTGGCTATTCAGCAGCTGTCTATGCTGCGAGAGCGAATCTCAAACCTGTCGTGATTGCCGGTATGGAACCAGGCGGTCAACTGACCACAACAACCGACGTCGACAATTGGCCGGGAGACATTGAGGGTTTACAAGGCCCTGCGTTAATGGAGCGCATGAAAAAACATGCAGAACGTTTCCAGACTGAAATTATTCCAGACCATATAAATTCCGTTGATTTAAAACAACGTCCGTTTTTATTAACCGGCGAATCGACTTACACCTGCGATGCACTAATTATTGCAACAGGTGCAAGCGCGCAATACCTGGGGATGCCTTCTGAAAAAGCATTTATGGGTAAAGGCGTTTCTGCATGCGCAACTTGTGACGGATTTTTTTATCGCAACCAAAAAGTGGTTGTCGTTGGCGGCGGCAATACCGCAGTAGAAGAAGCGCTTTATTTAGCAAATATCGCCTCACATGTCACCGTCATTCACAGACGTGATAAATTCCGTTCTGAAAAAATTCTATCGGATAAATTAATTAACAAAACAAAAGATAATGGCAATGTCACCATTGAATGGGACCATGTAACCGATGAAATTCTTGGTGACAATAGCGGCGTCACTGGCATTCGAATTAAGCATGTAAAAACCAATGAGACCAAAGTGATTGAAGCAACCGGTGTATTTATTGCCATTGGCCACAAACCCAATACCGATATTTTTGCGAACCAATTAGAGATGCACAATGGCTATATTATTGTGAAAGGCGGGCTTGAAGGTAATGCCACTGCTACATCTATTCCGGGCGTTTTTGCAGCGGGAGATGTTGCGGATCATGTGTATAGACAAGCGATTACTTCTGCCGGTTCGGGGTGTATG
>Ga0207030_1026_pt1 | contig 42051 bp, 34 predicted proteins | sample Alteio_BWMinCont_40_FD_153260 | JGI IMG/M metagenome (GOLD analysis project Ga0207030, IMG submission 153260) | Enriched cells from forest soil in Barre Woods Harvard Forest LTER site, Petersham, Massachusetts, United States -... | ecosystem: Environmental > Terrestrial > Soil > Temperate forest >... | reverse complement strand
TTGATTGCGCGTGCTGACCGGAAGGACACGATATTTGGAGTTTGATCCCATAATACAAAGTGACTCATGGTTTTAAACGTTTTAATCTGCTCATGGTAGTTGTCTAAGTCGTTTATTCGAAGATCAGATTGATAATATTCCTGAAAAGAGTCAAAGTCTGAGACAATTCTGGCTAGCATTTGTTTGCGTTTTATGAGAGACATCACGCGAACACTTGGAAGCTTTATGTCATCGCGATAAGCATCGATGAAGCACTGAATAAATGTATTTGGCAGAGTTATTATTTTAGCAAGACCGCGATTAAGTCCATGTTGAAAGCGAGGGTAGTTAGCATATTTTGAGATGTCAATGTAGTTCTCTTCATTTTTAAACAACCAGTGGTGAGGAGAGTAGTTTGTCAGTGAAATGAAATTACTTAAATCCGCTTGCGTGATATCGTGATGTCGAGAATGGAGAAAAAGAGATGCAAAACACAATCCTCCGTCAAGTTTAACAATTTTATTCTGAGCGTTAAATCCAATATTCTGACAATGTAAATCATCTTCATCTAACCAGGCGCAGATGATAAGCGTTTCAGCTAAATCTTCGAGAGAAGCTTCTATCATCTGTATAAATGACGATTCGGTTTCTGTTAATATGTTTCTAAATGAACGAAAGTTAGAAATTTTTTCTGAGAGAATATAAATATCGTTATTCCTTATCCAGTAGCGTGTTTTAGGATGCCAGGGCATAAAAAAGCGAATCCATTCTTGAGCGATAACTTCGGATTCAGCTTGGATGATATTTTCTTTATTCGTCTCGCCAACCCATTTACAAATCCATTTTTTATTATGACGATTGCTACTGGCTGTTTCCTTATGTGGCTTGGTAATTTCCCATATATGTCCGGTAGAAAGGGCTCCGCAGTCATTGGGGAGAGTAAACGGAATTGCTGTGCCTGCATCGAGGTAACTTTTATGTGTGAGTGACTTGGTGAGTTGTTGAGATTGCATATGTATTGCTCGAATTTATAGATGATACATAAAAAAACAGTATTATCCTAAATTCGAGTGTGCAAGGCAAATGCGGACGTTTATTTGTAGGGGTGGTTAGCTAAGTCATTGTGTTAACGTAGAGTCCAGAATGAGTTACTAAGAGTGTCCTTTTTTCAGAGAGTTTTCATCTGCCTGCAGATTGTTGCCATTATTATCGTTGTCTATATCTTGCATCGCAGAAGAGTCGGTATCTTGAGAGCTTTGTTGAGTGGCAGTGCTTTCTTTGGCTTTTGCATCTGCGCCATAATCTACGATCATATCAGATAGAGCGTAAGGTTGATCAGGCCTCATCATTTGTTTAAAGATATTCAATGTTGATGTAAGGGTAGCTTTTGCTGTATCCATTTCTTCGGCGGTTTTAGCAAATTTAATGGCTTTTCGCGCTGCAGCTAACGCAAACTGAATAGCATCAACTTGTGAAGCATAATCCGGACTTCCAATAGAGCTGATTGCTAACAGATCCCAATTTGCTGATGAAAGATGAGCAGATAACGGAATATGTGAGAGGTAATGATTTGCAATAATCGCTTTTTTTGCCAGCTCCATTAATTTGGTTGCTGCAAGATAATCTCCTTGTTGTAATCCTTGTATGTAACATTGGATTGCTAACTCAAGATTTGTATTTTCGTGTAATGCACCATACCGACTCAATGCGGGAGTATAGTTTAATTGCATGGCGATTTTATAATATTTTTTTGCTTCTTCAGTATTTCCGACTTGTTCATGCAGAGCTCCAAGACAAAAATTGATGTTTGGAAGCGTTTTATGATATCGAGATTCCAAATCTTCTTTCACACTTTCTGTATCTTCAATCACAGCGCCAAATTCAAGTAATATTGCCATCATAAAATAATTTGATTTGATATATGCATAACTCAATGCGGTACGACCCTCAGCATTTTTTAGATTTGGATTGGCACCTGCTTCCAATAATACTTGTAATGCAGCAGCGCAGCGATCCTCTGCTTCTTCATTTTGTTGTGCTGTGCTAAATGAGCGATAAGGGTTGTTGTCATTGACGGCAAGAGTCAATGCATAGTTACCATCTGCATTTTTTGCATTGGGATTGGCACCGGCTTCAAGCAAAAAATATAACCTTTCACTATCTGCGTTCGTTGCAGCAACTAACAGTGCTGCATCAAGTTCGCTTTGAGAATGGGGTTGTGGAGGGTGATTATTCATTCTATATGCTCACTTATCAACGTTAGGATAATATGCTGTGTTGTATCTATTATTATACATCAATGGTAAACAATCGAGAAGGTAGGTGTTTGATGGTCAGGCCTGATTAATGAAGTATAAAATATTCCATCTTGCGTCATCGGTAAGTATATACCACCGGTGTTAGTGTAGAAGTTTCCGTCCTCAAATCGCTGATAGGCTAAGTACTGTGAATGGGCTGGTTCACTCTTTTTTATAAAATTCAATAAAGCATTTTTAGCAGTTTCTTTTCAACTAAACGCCAATAGTCTTCATGTAGCTGAGCATCATAGACTGAAATTCTTTTATAATTAGAATAATCAGTATATTGTTGGCTGTTAAACAACATTCGAAACATTGTGCTTCCTCGTATTGAGTATAGTTTTGCAATATTGCACCATTGCAGTGCAAAAAAACAACACACAAATGTTTGTTGTTATTTTTCAATCAGATAGAATAGGAGAAAAAAATGAAAGTTTTTAATCTAATCGGCGCGTCGTGTATTGCTTCTGCATTGTTAATGTCAAATTCGCTTGTTTTTGCAGGTACGCTCACCCCAGAGGATGCAAAAATTGTCGCTGCGATTCATGTAAAATTCTCAGCAGACAACTCAATTTCAGCTTCAAAAATTGCTGTGACCAGTCATTCAGGCTTAGTCGAGTTAACCGGTAAAGTTGATACAGAATCAGAAGCAAATCAATTAATCTCGTTGGCGAAATCCGTGCAAGGTGTTAAAAAAGTTAGATCTAAAATACAATTAAAGAAATCTTAGAATGTATATACCCATTACACCTCAAGATGCGAACTTTAACAACACATCTTGCGGCGCATTTGAAACGTTTTTCAATCGAAAAACCTCACAATACAACAAGTATTGCTGCGGTTTTTCTCAATCAAAACGTTTCAACTGCTTGCAATCTGCATTGTTAAAGTTCGCATCTTGAGGTGTAATGGGTATACACTTTCAAAAACTTTGTTATAATCTCACTTCTAAAAATTTTTTTAAAGGAAGTTCTACTATGTCTTCAGCAAGAAAGGAATGTGAGACAGAAAATAATAAATCTGTTGCACCAGCGAATGACGAAAAAAAATATCAAGAAACCCTATGGGCGACCCTTACAAATGGTAGATATATGTTACCTTTAGCGTTAAAAGGATTGAGTCTTGTGTTGGTTGTACTATCCGGTGTTTGTTTGGCTAAACAAAAACCGACATCTGTACGTGATGCTGCGAAGCCAACATCGCTAGCAGTGGCGGGTGCGGGATTATTTTTTGGAGCTCGCCATCTTGGAAAAGCGTTGGATCGTCCTAAAAAATCAGATAATGATAGTGTGTCACGTCCAAGCACAAATCAGCCATAAATTAAAAAAAACGGCCTCACAAAGAGGCCGTTTTCCCTCACTATGACAAAACACATCACGCTTAATCCCTCTGAAATAAAATTAACGTTTATTGCGTCACCTGGACCTGGCGGGCAGAATGTCAATAAGGTCGCGACAGCGGTGCAGCTGCGTTTTGATGTACTGCATTCATCTTCATTGCCAGAAGATGTTCGTGCAAGATTACTGTTATTGTTAGGCAATAGAATAACCGGCCAGGGTGAGCTGATCATTAAGGCGAGTCGGTATCGAACTCAAGAACGCAATAAACAAGACGCATTGAATCGCTTGTCTCAATTGATTATGCAGGCATCTGTTATTCCCAAAAAACGCAAGAAATCACGTCCAACGTTAGCATCGAAACAACGTCGGTTAAATACGAAAAAAATGCATGGAAAACGCAAGGCGATGCGTAGTGATAAAATGGATGAGTGACTGTTGGTCGTCATACGGGCTCTAATTTATACATCAACGTCTAGTACGTTGTCGCACTAACTTTGGCACGTCTGGCATCCCATCTTGCATTTATTTTTGAATGATCTTTCATTCAAAAATGCTCGAGTTAGCGGTGCTAGCCCTGCGCTTTTTGAATGAAAAATCATTCAAATCTAAACGCAATCTGGGCGCCAGACGTGCCAAAGTTAGTGCGACAACGTACTAGGTTAGATGAAATGTTATTTGCAGCTATTTGACATTTCTCTATCAATATTCATTTTGTCATAACCATCTTTTACAAAAGTTGATTTTGCATGTGAGCGCGATCCAAACTGTCCATGTATATCTAATTTTTTAGCGGTTGAGTGTGCTTTTGTAGCAATATGTTGGTATCGAGCATTTTTATGCAAGCGAGTTGCATCTTCAGGACTTTTTACAGCATCTTTCCGTTGTAAATCTTTAGGATGTTTGTGATTATTTGGTTTCATTGTTGTGTCCTCTGTGTCTTTGATTACTGAGCGTGCGGTAGTATACAGAAGCTTATTAAAAATGCAAATAAGTAAAAGACTGAAATTATTTAGCTCTATTCGTATTTTGTTTTTATCAAACGTGATATACAAACAAATGCTGTATCTTATCCCAGGATCTATCTGCATGAAAATTGTCGTAATAGGCGCACAAACAGGTGAAATTTATCGAGTAGGATATTAAATGCTAAGTGCTAACCAGTTGATGCATGATAATCATCACAATGTTGAAGAAGAAAAAAAACAAGAGATACCAATAGCAACAATGAACCAAGTTCCTCGTCATCGGCGTTCTTGTGCAAGCTTATGTAAATTTGCGTTGAGTCCGATTACAAGTTGTATTCGTTATGCATGGAATAATAAAATTGTTACAACGATTGCGTTGCTCTCAACTGCTTCTGCCGCGCTATACTCCTTAACTTTTCTTTCGGGAAAACAGCCGCAGGATATTAATAGTGAATGGTGGTATTCAATGTCGGATGCCATACAGTTTTGTTCAGTGATGAATGCATGTATATCCATCACTGTGAATCTATTAACAAGCACAAAATACTTACCGTTGGCTGGTGTTAAGCTGAAAAAGAATTTAACCCATACATGTGAATCACCGAGTTTGTTCATCAAAAATAATATTTGTCTTTTGGTTGGGCTGTCAGTGGGTCTTATTTATGGTACGCAATCTTATAATGCTTTTCTGTGGACGAATATCTCACTCAGTATTATTTCAGGTATTACCAATTTTTTATCTTATTCCGCAAGGCGGTACAATAGTATTGTCGATTTAATTGAAAAATTTAAAGATCTTTTCAATAGCGATGTTCGGTTTCAGCAAGAATGTATTAAACAATTATATCATTTAAAACCAGAGTATGTTGAAGAATTCAATTTACTGTTTCATGACAAACCTATTAATGAAGAGTCAGTTAATTTGTTTTTAACAACACTTTACGATAAAGCAACCGAGGCTTTACACAAAAAGCCTGTTGTTTCTTTGTTTTATGAAAAAACACGAACAGATTTGCTGAGAGATGTGTTACACATGACCGCGAGAGTTGGCGTCGGATTGTTTTGCGCGATTGCAGCGATTCCTATCGGTATTCAAAACGCCTACGATGGTATACAACTTCTTCTGCCAAAGAATGTATCGGATAATTTGACTAATGCTAATGATGCTCTTAAGGTTCTTATCGGAGTTGTCCCAGGGCTGGCAAATGGAATTTTTTATTTTATTTCGGGGTATGAGTGCAGCGAATCATTAGAAGATATGTACGATGCTATTCGGGAAAATAAAAAATATTTAATTACATCAAGTATGGCATTAGTGTTAAATGCATTAACTGCTACGGGTTATTATGTGATTGCTCAGGCTACCGTTAACGAAAGCAATATTCTTAACATTCAAGCCCCAACCTCGTTAGGAAACGCACTTCCTATTATTTATGCGACTGCTGTTTTTATTACAGGTGTCAACAATACTGATGGTTTGTTTGCGAAAGTGAATCCTATCGTACATCGGGTCGGTGATATAACTGAGTGGTTAGAGCGGCATAAACTGCCCAGCGAAAAAATTTCAGTGCTGCGCCGTCATGCTTTCTTTTCTCCTAAAGCGTCAGTTACTAAAGCGGCAGACGATATCGAGTTAATACCGAGCGGACTTCAGATTGTTTAACCTATCTTCGTTTATTGATCAGTTTAAGAGGTGTGGATAATACTATTTACAGTAATTCTCTGTTTTTCAATAAGCTAAATAACCTCAGTTATGGATGAGAAAAAATTGAATTTTTATCAAATTAGTGCACAATACACATCGAGTTCTGAGGTATTTAATTATATTTAAGGAAGATATTATGAAAAAAATGATTAAGATTGTATCTGGAATAGTGTTATTAACCGCCGCTAGTTCTGCATTTGCAACTAAGTTAACTTGCCCTTCGATTAGTGATATTAGAAACAAAGCCACATTGGAAAGAGCTGCTGAGCTTGGAGATAAAGGGGCTTGGGGTTTTACATCGAATGCATTTAATTTTGATGGTGCGAATTGGAATATTATCATGTTTGCAATGATGCCTGGCATTGGTGATCCAGGTTCTGCAGTTAGCTATGCCCAATACTTTCTTGATAAATCTGTTTTAGTGCAGCCAGAAGTACTCTCTACTGATGGTACTCATATGACTTGTAGTTATACGCGGGACGGATTTAAGTACAGTGTGTATGCTGAAACTCCTGCTAATTTTGGAATATATAAACGATAGTTTTTTTACTTCATATGACGTGCGAATTACTGCTCTAACCACGAATGTTGAGCAGCGTTGCATAAATTTTTTTTCACCTCTCCCCTTGTGGGAGAGGTCGACGAGCACGCTTTTTGCTCGGCGGGTGAGGGGTGAAAAAAACATATTTCACAAAAATGTTTGGGTGTTTGTCAGTTGTGATTCTCAATAGCTGTAAGATTTAAATCCCATTGCTATGTCGCTTTAACTGTGTTCTTATCCATAACTGAGGTTATTTAACTAATATGTTATATTATAGGTTAGTAATGTACATTTGTTTAAGGACTTCCCATGCGATCATTCTTGTTAAAATTCTCAGGAAAATCTCAACTTGTCATCGTTGTTGGTGCTACTATTACTATTGCTTATATTATCGCTTTAATTTCCAAACAATTCTTTGATGTTCACCAATTAAAAATCAACACGGATCTCATTGAAACAGTCTACCAAGTCATGGGGACGATATATGCAATTCTCCTGACGTTTACATTGTGGGGTGTTTGGCAAAGTTATACTGAAGCAGATACTGCCGTTCAAAAAGAAGCGTATGCACTGATGGATTTGGTGCACGTAGTTGAAGCGTCACCTCGATGGAAAGACTTTAATATTCGTGATGCGGCACTCACTTACTCAAAAAATGTAGTCGAGCACGAGTGGGAAACGTTGCGGGACATGACAACCTCTGTCATTAATCTTCGCGAGCAAGGTTACTCAGCCGCAATCAAGATAGTGCAAGCCATACAAAATATTAATCCCGAAGGTGATCGTGAAGTTGCAATTTTTTCCCAGCTGCTGATGCTTCTCAATAACTGGCAAGATGCTAGGCGAACACGCATACTCATTGCAAGAGGGAACTGTGCAAAAGCATTATGGCCCGTTTTATTTACGGGGGCTTTTGTATTGCTTGCTTTTCATGGACTTTTCGTTGCTCAAACACCGGGTATTTGGATTGCTTTATTGGGCGGATTTTCATTGGTAATTGGGTTGACATTTTATCTTATTTTTACGCTAGACTGTCCTTTTGGCGGTTCGCCTTGTATTGATTCTGAGCCTTTTCTATTAGCCATTCATTTGCTCTCTAGCAAACAATCAGTTGAGAATAAGTAAATTGACGTATCGATAGAGAAGAGATGCCACTTATGCCACATTATGTAATAGTTGCAAACGGCGATTTTTTAATAAAAGAAATCATAGCTGAAGCTGTTCAAGGAAAAGTAATTGTAGCGCTAGATGGTGCTGCTAATAGATTAGCGTGTCTTGGTATTAAGCCAAATATTATTTTAGGTGACTTTGATTCGATAGAGCCTAGTGATGCGGCTTATTGGGGCATACAAAAAACATTCAGCGAAATAAATAATGATTCTAAAGCTTACGAAGGAAAGCAGGGTGTTACTATCGTACCAGCAAAAGATCAAGACCTGACAGACCTTATTAAGGGAATTCATTATTGCGATAAAAATAATGCTGAGAGTATCACACTGATTTGTGCTGCAGGTGGCAGAATGGATCATCATGAAGGAGCTGTACGGTCATTGTGTTCTGAATATAAAAAAAATCGAATGATTTTTTTGCATACTGAGCAACAAACATTACGTTTTGCTAAAGATGAATTGGTTGAATTTCACGGTAAAATTGGGGATAAATGCGGTGTGCTTGCTTACCCGTCAGGATCGTTTACATCAACAGGGTTGCTATACGCAGGTGATAATTATCCATTAACGTTTGCATTCAGTGAAAGCATTTGTAATTCTCTGAAATCAGCAACAGCAAACATTAAAGTAGTCGGCGGTGCATTATTAGTGATGTCTCCGCAGTTAGCTTCGCAACGAGATTTCGCAAATCAACCTGAGGTGGCGCGTTTAGAGTTGAAATTACGCGATGCTAAATTATATGAACAATGGCGAAAAAGAGATGCGCAGCAGAGTGTGAACAGGAATTTGTTTTCTTAGGAGGGAGTCATGATCGAGTATTTATTTCAAATGAATGATATACGTTTGTTTGCTGTATTGAGCAGCGTTTTCTTTTTTATATCGATTGTATTTATAATCGTTGTTAGAAGTGCCATACCACTTCGCTTACGTTATAAGGATAATGCGACCATCATTGGTACTGTCTCTCTCATTAGTATTATTTATGGAATATTGGCGGGTATTACTTCGTTATATCTCATTAATACCAATACTAGTGCTTCAAATATAGTACTGGGTGAAGCAAATTCTACTGGCAATGTTTATCGCTACAGTCAGTGGTTAAAAGAACCAGTGCGTTCTACGATTAGGCACAATATTAACGATTACATTTCTCGTGTGATCAATATAGAATGGCCGCAAATGAGGACTGGAAAAATCGTAGATGTAAATGGTGGTAATTATATTTTAGATAAAATTATGGATGAAATTATTAAGTATTCAGAAACGACAACGGCTGAGAAGCGTGCAGTCGACAAGTTGATGGATGATATCAGATTAGTGTATGTGGATAGACAAGAACGGATTGAGATGAGTTATTCCGAATTGAGTCCAGAAATATGGGAAGTTATCTTAATCGGAACTTTCTTAACTCTTTTTTTAAATTTTCTTCTTGGCATGAATTTTTATTTTCATCTTCTTTCATCAGGCGCTGCAGCGCTAATGTGTGCTTCCATGATTTTTTTATTGATGACGTTAGATAGGCCTTTTCAAGGAGAATTTGCGATTGACCCAGGCCCATTTGAGGCGGTGGTTTCTTACATTAAAGAAACGACGGCTAAGGCGGAGGTCAATCATAAGGTTGAAGATGTAAAAAGATAGCGACGTATCTTAGAAAAATCTTGCGCCAGTATATTCAGTTCTATTTTTGACCGTATTATGATAGAATTCACGCTATCAATGAACGTACTGAATGGGTTTAAAATCAATATGCAAGAAACACCTATGAAATATCATGGACTTAAAGAGCTTCGTGCGCCGATTCTTTCTGTAAACTTGGAACACAAAAAATCTCTTTCTCTGCTTGACCGGACAGCCGTTTGGATTACCAACAAAGTGGGAACCATGGGATTTTTTGCAATTGTTTTTATCTGGACAATTGTATGGCTTGGCTGGAACACATTAGCACCCACAGCATTGCGATTTGATCCTTTTCCTGCATTTGTGTTTTGGTTATTTTTATCAAATGTCATGCAAATATTTTTAATGCCACTCATTATGGTAGGACAAAATCTTCAAGGCCGGCACGCAGAAATGAGGGCTGAAGCAGATTTCAATGTGAATACTAAAGCAGAGCGAGAAATTGGCGCTGTTCTTTTGCACCTTGAAAATCAAAATTCGTTAATCTTGCAAATTCTTCATCATTTAAAAAATAATTCGGTATCAACACGAAATAAAAAGGAAGAAACTTATAACCTCAACGTCTCAGGCGGCTGAGTAACCGGATCAATTAACTTGTAATGACGGCATAACAATGACTCCGGCGCTGACGCTCTTGAGTTTGAAATAAGATTCGATTCTCTAATAAAATTTGCTAGATCTCTCGTAAACTCGCCAACCAGACCCGTACAACCGTATAACTTAATACTGCTGATCATTGTTTTTAAATTTCTATCTTTAAAGTGAAGATTTTCTAGGGCAACTTTTTCTTCTAGAGGCAGGGCTTCTAAAAATATAACTAAGTTACTCAACAGCTGGGTAGCATGCTCTTCAGAAAAAATGAATTTATCAAATATAACACCACTAAATGTGTCGTGCTTTCTATCTGGTGTATGATTGCTATAGTCATAGATTTCTTTACCTAGTCTCTCTAACTCGTTAACAGTAGATAGTCGAATTTTCGCTACGCCTTTTACTTCGTTAGCATAGAGCTTAGTGCAAAGATCAGGAAATTCAGGTCGCTCACGAAAAAGTGTTTGTACTTGTGAATCCGAAAAATAAACAGGTTTCACCTGGCTGAGATCGCGTGAAAGTTGACTTTTTAATTGGTACTCTTCTTTTAATTCACTCACAGCAAACACAGCTGGTTTTTTCTCTGCTGGATACATTTTATCGATGTATATATCATTCCACTCAAATTCATATAAATGTGAGTGATAAGGTTTTTGTCCAACACGCTCAAACCATTCATCTACGCCATAGCGATGTTCAGGTAGCATCGTGTTTAAATCGAATCCTTCAATTCTGCCAAGCATCCAGCATAATTTAAAAAAGAGTTGATTGACTATATGTTTTGGTAGATGAAAATAATCTTCTCTTGGATCTTTCGCTAATTCGATTTTTCGTTTCTGAATAATTTTATATAATTCTTTTAATTGATCATCGGTTAAAGGATCGGCTAATCGTGGTGTAGCGTATGTATGCATAAATGCATATAATTTATTAATACTTTCACTACTGACGAATAGTTTTTGTATCAAAGATTTTCCATCTTTCTTATGACGTTCGTATGCGTCAATCAATGAGCTTATGAATTCGAATGTAATTTGTTTTTTATATCGCTTGTCAATATAGTCAATAATACTTTGAATAAAGCCAATAATCGGTGCTACCCAGTCAGCGTTGTGACCATTTTGCGGTTCTATACTTTTTAAAAACTGTTTGATTCGATAGAGTTCGCTATCGCTGCGTTCATCCAAAGGTCTATCTGTTTGTATGTGCCCTAGCTTTTGTACGATATCCGTTATCGCTTTTGTACATTCGGATGAGATATCTGGGATAGGATGATCTCTTAAGTTTGTTAACTGTTCGTTTATTTTATTAAAATGTGCTTCACTTAATTCATTATCGCCTTGTCCTTTTTGAATTTTTATAGGGATAGTGATTGTTTTATCGCGTGCTGTGTGTAAGGGCGTTTTTCTTGTGATATAAAATAGGGCGTTTGGCTGATTGTGTTCGTTGAATACGGAAACAACATTGTGCAGCATTTCTGCTTGAAATGCTCGAGTTGGTTTTCGAAACTGTAAGCTGATTTCAAACTCATCTGCGATAGGTGGAAATTCTTCACATGATAGTTTGCTGTTTTTTGCATGCGTGATAATTTCATTAAGCTGTGACGGTCTAAGTGTGCCAATTTTTCCGGATAATAGAGTGAAACATCGAGCCCATAGCCATTGTGCTTCTTCAGGATTCATTTGTTGATTGCCAGCTGCTATTTTTAAAAGAATAAGAAGTTTGGCATGTGAAATGGAATGGTGATCCAATAATTCTTGAGCTAGGCTCCAATTATCAGCTTTAATGGCTCTTTCAATAATAGTCAGATGGTCTTCTAGTGGATTAGAAATATCATTTGCATTCAGGTATAACTGCAATAAATCTCTTGAGCCATTTTCTATAATAGCTGTTTCATGAGCGGTAATATCACCACCGCTGTGACGTAAGTACATTACAATTTCAATTAAAGGTGATTCATCCTCATCAGCATAGACTGAATTCCGGCAGCTATGTGCTAGTGCGTGTAAAGCAGTACTGGAATAATATTTGGTGGCTGACACAAATGAAAATACTGCTTTTAAAATAGTTATATCGCCATAATGAATAGCAGCTTCAATCAATACCACTGCCTCATCACCTGAATGAATATAATTGATTGCTTTTAAAAAAAACGAAGGCCAAATATTGCGAGGACGATTCGAAAGAATGGATTTGATATTATCAATTTCTTTTTTTCCAACCATGGAATAGAGTTGATATTTTCGATAACTTTTCTCTATCTCTGTTTTGTGTTTCTCTACGTTATGTTGGGAGGCTATGAGTCGTGTAATAAAACGTTTACCCGCTTCTCGTGCAAGCGAATACGCAACATAATAACCCGCATAGGCAAAACATCCATAAGCATCTTTATCAAAATCGGGGTCTATTGCTTCAATCTGGGAAAAAGGAACTGTTTTGATAATGAGATCTACGCATTCCCAACGCTTTAGCTTGGCGGCATAGATAATAGGGGTATCACCGTCTTTATTTTGTGACGTGATTTGAGAATGATCGGCTGCTAATTGTTGCGCAAGTTGATTAAACTCGTTATTTTTTATGAGATCGAATATGGGCATGGGCTATCTTCTAGTAACTTTTACAGGTCTGCATTATATTTAATCAATACAGTCTTTTCAAGAGAAATTTTGACTATATTGGCATAATTCTGTTGCTATTTATGATCATGTGTATTAGAATTGCTCAGGCAACCTGTGTCATCTTGCTATTACCGAGTAAATGTACATGCCAATACATTCAACATGTTATCAACTTGTTACCCTGAAAATGGCCCAAGAAAATCCTGGTTATTGGCATATGGTTGAAAATATGTTTAGAGAGCAAGCAGCTCGTATCTTACAGCGTAACTATCGAAAAAAACTTAGCAAACGACATCAGCGAGAGTATTCATATAAACGTAAATACAACGAAACTTTAAATGCTCCGCTCTCATTAAAGTTTCTAAAAGAACCGGTTGATAATTCACAAGAACAGATTGTCAAAATGAAGCAAGGTGAATGGCTTAATCTGAATTTTAATGATTCTGAATTTATTCGCTATATTTACAAAGCAGCTAGACTAAATGAAATTAGCATAGCGGAAATGACGACAGCGCTATTGTTGCATAATGCAAAAATTCAATTTAAGTGTGATCGACCCAATCAAATCAAACGTCATCGATTTGATGAGCAAGGTCCTTATAATATTAAAAATATTTCATATTCAACGGATGAAAATCGTCAAGAGTTTTTTGAGAAACTGAGTCTCTTGCCGGAATCAGAGAGATATTATTTTAGTATTAATTTCTATAAGTACCAAGAAGTCGCGTTTCTTATGTTTTGTTTATGTAATGTTAACTTTGATCATCTAGGACAAAAAAAATTTAGACTCGCGCTAATTAATTTTCTCATACAAGATAGGCAGTTATTTCCCGAAAAAAATGAAAAATATTCCAACTTAATAACTATACTCAAAAAAAAATATCATGAAAATGTGAGTGAAGCGGATGCATTAAAAAAAGATTTGTTGGAAATTGTTACGGCTAGTCTTGATAATCATCGAAAAGATATTAGTTTTCAGGATAACAGCAGCATACAATTCCTAGAATCTATTTCGGTTGTGGGCGAGCAGATACCTTCTTATGAGACGTCTCCTGATTTTGATGAGAAAAATCCTGCCAGTCCATTGTTATGCTTTATACTTCCAACGGTTTCAGCTTTTGTTGTTTTACAAAATGTAATGCATGGCCTTGATGCAACCGATCCATTTTTTTCAGTAGGGCAGATTTCTACCCGATTCATACGGGACCTGGATGAAAAACCAGAAAAATATCATCTACAAAAACAAGCTCGTCCTGTAGAAATTGATCATCCTGATATCTGTGGAACTTACAGTGTGCATGGTGCTGTGGCTCACAAATTTATACTAACGTGGCACGATTTGTTCCATTGCTGGCGAAGCGGGGCGAATACGAACAAACCGTTTATACGACATCTGCGTCAGTTAATCGAAATAGAAACCGGTTTTGATATGTCTAAGCTAATTTGGAAATGTGTTGATATGGATTTCGGTGCGGGAGTGTTGCTAAGAACGCTAAAGCATTTACAGGAATTGATAACGATAGGCCATTTTCGTCATTTATTAAGCTTAGCTGGATGGCCTGCATCCGGTATTACCGATCTAACAAAACGTTCCGATGTGGCCTTTCTGTTCATCATAGACATGATCAAAAATTCTAAAAAATGGCCTGTTAATTTAATAGAAAATAATAATTTTTCGAATAAGATTGGGATTCGCGCTCTATTTTTGAAAACAGCTCTTATACTAAAAAGTATTATTGATCTCAATCCTAATAAGGGAAATAAATTTATTTTGCTGGCATTTAGATTGCATCATATTCCAAATGGAATGTTGCTTTGCAAGCTGCTCGATGAAAAAATTGGTTTAAACAAGATATTGATGTGGACTCGAAATAATGGCCTTAAGTTAAAATCTCCTTATGAGGTGAATGGTATCCATCTAGATCCTTTCTCTGCAACTGAGGAGGATGATAAACCTAACCATTTATACCAACAGCTTTTTAAACATATTGCTTTGCTGGTTAAGCCAGATGAAATTCTATTTGGCAACGAGGATTTAACGGTTGAACTTACTGAAATGCTAACTGCATACGCATCACTCAGCGATGAAGAATTTAGAGAAAAGATAAATGTTGCTGAGTTAAAACAGTATTTAGCAGGTGAAAAACTTAGCGCGGAGATCTATGCGGTTGTTAGTCAGTTTTCACTCGAGAAAAGGCGAATTTTTCATGAAAGTTTGTCAATAAGCAACTTTAAGGATTTGGAGTTGCGATTAAAAAATCTTAATAAAGAACAAAAAAAACAATTTATAGAATGTCTTACTCTCGAAAAAATAAGAGATCTGTCAATACGCGAAAATGATTTCTTACTTCCTGCTATTACTTTTTTAGAAGTTGCGCAGCTTTCGACTTATTTTAATTTGTTTGCGGAGCACGAGTTAAATAAAGTTGTTCCTGACGTGACAGAGCTTCACTGGAGACTTCTATCGCTGCCTAAAGAGTTAGGGTTAGAGATCGCAAAGAATTTACCATTACCCGTGTTAAAACATGCTTTGGGAAATCTAACTAGTATTAATTTTAAGTCGCTTAAGCTGCGTTCTGATGCTCTATTGGTTGCATTAACTCGGGTCTATATAGATGAGCAACACCTGAAGAAAGCGAAAAGCCGATTTTCATTATTTGGTAGTGGTATATCGAAAGAAAATAAAATCAATGCAGCAATTGCGCTTCAACAGGCAATTGTTAACAATGGTTCTATAGATTTAGTCGAACATAAAAATGCATTAACTCACGGAAGGTTAGCAAAAATTTATGGACAATTTTAAAGTCCAGGGCGTTGTTGATGATGGTTAACTATTTCAGATGTTATTGCTACTGCTTCAAATGGATTATCATCATCGATGTTGATGGCATTCTGTCTCGGTTGGTTTGTAGCATCTATTTCTAAGCAAGGATAATCCTTGTCACCTCGTTCAGTACGCAGCTTTAAGGTAACTTGTTTGGGTAGGACATTTTGAATACTTGTAATGTATGATGTTAATCTCAGATTGCTTTTGGTCAACAGGGGTGGTGATTCGTAATTAAAAAATTTCAAATCCAGCATAGATGCGACTATGTTGTTATTCGCTATTAAGTCTTGTGGGTGATGTATGTAATTTACTTTAAAAATAGCAGGTTGTGCGAATGTTTCTGTGTTGAATGTGCTGACAGAGTTGGCTCTCGCATAAATCAATGCATCAAATAGACATCGAAATAATGTCACATCACCGGACTGAGGAAATGAACCCACTAACTCTGCATCAGGAATAGATTCACGAATTTGAGATGTAAAGCTGAGATACCACGGCCTATGTGGACGCTTAACGGGAATAGGTGAGCCTATCATAAAAAAACTATTTCCATCTAATTCTTGAAGATCTGCTTCGATGCGGTTCCACACTTTGTTTCCCTTGCTCGTACCACTATCATCGTCCCATTGATATCGACCTGCGCGTATTTCTCTCGCAATTAAATAGCAACGTCTTGTTGTTTTGATGTCATCTAAATACTCTCCATATTCTTCCGGAGGCGGAGGCAGGTTCATTTTTCTATGATAGGCTTTACGTTTTGTAGAGCTAGATAAAATTGCGTAAGCTTCATTTAATGCATCTAAATTATTTGAACTGAAAAGTGAAACAAAGGTATTCCAGATGCCATCATATTTTTTGCGCTGCTCAAGATAGGCTTTTTTAATTTGACCTTGTGTCGCGTTAGTCGGTAGGTTGAGTGTGTTGTAGTGAGTATTTCTAAACATAAAATTACCTTAGGGTCTCTAATATCTCAGATTTTCTTTGTCGATATGCTGATTATCCTCTCCACCATCGTGACATTTTATTAAGTAATGAATTGCTATGTTTTAAATCGGCATTAATATCTTCCATTTTCGCTTTCATATTTTTTGTTTTTTCATTTTGCTTGGCTAATTCAGCGGATGTCTCTGCGGCAACGCTCAACGTTTCATGAAGCGTTTGTCGTGATTTAATAAGCATGTCTAATGAATCTTGCTGCTTTTTTTCTAGTATTCGTTCATGATGAGATAAATATGAGTTCACCGATGAAGGTTGATCTTTTGTAACCAACAGTTTTCTAGTGATTGAAGCAATGTGTGTATCACACGCTCTTATTCTATCTTGCAACTCTTTTTTCTTGGCAGCATTTTTTATATTGTGAATTTCTAACCTTAATATACCAAGCTCTTCCTTTCTCGATTCGAATTCTTCCTGATTCTGTTTTGGATCTAAGGCAATAGCTTTAAGAGTCGTTTCAATTTCGTCAAGTTGTGTTTCTTCGGGTAACTTGATTGGAGCATTATTCTTAGCGCTAAACATGATACCACCTCGATTTATTACTAAAATGACTGACAGAATTAAACGTTACTCTTGAAATATTAAGGAATTATTAAGGCTGTTATGGGTTACTTAATATCTATTAAACTCATGTGGTTAGAGTAAATTATTTTTTTTCAAAATTGCTCTCCTGGGACGTATATTTTTGAAAATATTGACTATACTTAATTAGACGATGAATTGGGAGAGAGTATATGTCTGCCTCTAGCTATAAAACACCGCAAGAAATACGTGGTCAGCTTATTAGAGAGTTAACAGATATGCGAGAAAAAGCAGAGCGGAAGTATGTTGGATATAAGGATGTTACTAAGCCTGAAAATTACGATTATAAAAAAGTCCCAAAACTTATGCAAAAACGCCATATAATTTTTGCCATCAAATCTATTGAGCAAGACAATTCTAAGAAAGACATTAATACATATACTATGTTTGTGAACTGCTATGCAACGATGCGCACGCGGGGTAAAGATGAAGACCCTGGGATAATTCCGTATAGTAATTTACGAATGGTTGGGGAAGGGTATGCTCATCCTTACTTCGAGAGTATAAATGAAAAGTTTAAAGCTGCATTAAGTTCCATTGCTACTTATTATAAAAATTGCCTTGAATCATCTAATATGTTAGAGCGATCATTTGGCAACTTAAGTCAACTAACAAAATATATGCGATTAGAGACCTTGTATCAAGAAAAAAATCAACAAGATTTTTATTACCCATCTATAGATCAAGAAAAAAAAATGGCAGCTGCTAAAATATTCACGGACACAATTGATTTAATCGAAAAATCTTCTAACAAGTCCACTGAAAAACTTGCATTATTTATGTATGCTTTAAATACATTTAAGACAGAAATAACGAAAATTACAATTGAAAAAGACTCTAAGCTTAAAGGAACAGGAAAGTGGGGTAGAATGATAGAAGAAATTGAAAAATGTACCACTAAAATTGAAGCAAGTCTGTCTCAAGTAGAGCAAGTTGATTTTAAAAGTGCTCTTGGTCAGGCAGAAACAAATTTCTTGAAAATAGTAAAAAGTGAAAGTACGCCATCTGTTTCTTTGCCTCGTAAAATGCCTACTGCAATTAATCGCAAGGCTAAAAATTTATCTAGTAGTTCAACGTCATCTAGTAGTTCAGCTTCATCTAGTAGTTCAATAATAAGTACGTTAAATAATGAGAGATCAAGTGTGTCTGCTGATCCAGGACTAGAATCTCTTCAGAATGAATTTAATGCTTCTGTAAATAATGCTGACGATAGACAGATCAGTATTTCTAGTCCGTCTTCAGACACAAATATTCAATTATCCCCTAATGCTGTGCCAGAATTAAATAATAGTAATCAGAATCCAAGCGTTTCAATAATAAAGGCTGGATTATGATTACAGTCCGCCACATACCAGCTAACGAAATTATTAGATTATTTTCCATATTCCAAAATTATAAAAACAAAAATACGCGATTATTAAGCAACATGGCTGCTGCTGAAAGAATGTTTGTAGACTATCTCGCAAAAATTGACCCTGAAATGATATGCGAGGCAATGAGTTTAAATGCGGATCTTGATATTTTTTGTAAGTCTAAACATGTAGAAATAACTCGCGCTTTATCTGAAGAAGTCATCAGCGGATTACATGCTAGTCGGTATTTTACGGAAGAAGTTGAATCATTAAATAAGCAATTCAAACACTCTGCTTTTAAAAGCTATTTGACTAGCTATTTATTAAAAGATATTGATAAGGCCCCGCTTCCGCTTTCGAAGTCTCTTAATAACAAATTGAATTATGCTTGCGAGCTTGGAAATTACCATGCGTTAGCGACAAGGTGTCAAATATATAGAAAAATGTTAAGCGATCCTGCGTTGAGTGCTGATAAGTCACGGTTATTCATCAATCATTTATTGAGTGATGTAGATATTCTTAAAAACTTATATGGAGTTTTAGGTTATGTGGAGGCTGTGCGAGCTCATTCATTTCTTGCTCATTATTTTATAAAAGAAGAAGATGAGATTATGGCAAGTCTTCACAGAGATCAAACCATACAAAGTTTTTTTAGTATCGAAAACTTATTAACTGCTGCTGATACAAAAGATGACTCTTATCGCTTGTTATCAATGTTAGGTGGCCTGCAAGCATTTACAATCGTCACCGAGCAGGGCGAGTTAAAAACCCTGCCAGAGATTAAGCACTACTTACTTGAAATAATATCACTAGAAACGCAAATTCGATTGCAAAAGTTAGGTGTGGATGAAGTCGCTTCACTAAAAAAACCTCCTGTTAATGCGAAATCTAAACTCGAAAAATCAACTGTTAAAAACCGTAGTTAACAACGCCTTAAAGCTTAGCCCTAATCCGCCCAGCATAAGACATTTCATTTGGCGTGTTCTGCGTCGTCTGATGACGACTTCCTAAATACTCAGTAATCGGCGTACCACCTGTCCCCACGATTTCATCGGGTTTGATACCTGTTTTGGCTGCGGGAGAATGGAGGTAATTTACAACCAATCCCATATGTCCACCTCGAAATAATGTAATTTGCTTAACTGCTTTTTCCCATGCAGAAAATAATTCTGTTGATTCGCTGCGCTGCACGACTGCATGAATCTTGCCGCGGCTCAGCACGCTAATCAATATTTGATGTTCTGTAGGCATATAAGATTTAAATTCTTGTAACGTTTTAAACATGCCATTCATTTCATGCTTCACACCTAAAGCTGCGTCCAAGGCGGGAATGATGCTGCTTTGTGCGCCTGAAGATCCTTTATAACTATGTGAGGGTAACTTATCTTTTGTCGCTACGCCTTCAAATCTTACGCCGACTTCTGCGGTTGTTGGTGATTTGACTTTTTCCCAGCCATTTAAATAAAGCCGTAGTGTATTCCAAAAATAATCTGGCTGACATTGTTCGTACATTCGTTTCAAGACAATTGTTGTAGCTTCCAGTGATGTTTGGATTTTTTCAAATAATAGAATTAATTCTTTTTCTTTTCCCTTATCAACAGACCCTATAGTATTTGCTAATAAATATGCGTTAAACGCAGGCTCTAACGCTGCGCTTGCAGCTGCTTCAATCGCTACATGAATTTTAATAAACCATGCTTCATCTTTTGTGCCAGTGAATGTAAAAATGGGTTCGATATTTTCTGGTACGATTCCCTGATGAGAATTCCTGAGTCGCCAATTATATAAAATATAATCTGCGTATGTGAGTGTAGGAAAACGCTGTTCTTGTTTACAAAATTGATAGAGTGGTTTGGCTATCACTGCTGGAATGATAGTGCTGGGATTCTCAAAATCTTCCCAAACATAGCTTTGTGCTAGCATGGTGAGAAGTAGTATTGCGATGCGTTTTTGAGGTTGATGGTCGTTCTCTAATAAAATAATCGGATCAGGAAATATCGTATTCAACTTGTTAACGGTCGCACGCAATATTTTTTTCTTCAGTAATTCTGGCAGATTCTTTGCGATTTGGTTTAATTGAATATTCAGATCTGAGGCAGCTGGCAACTCAGTTAGCGGTGCTGCTGTTGGCAAAAAACCATTTCGTTTGCTAATAGTGCATTGTTCTGTATTTAAAAAAAATCGATGATTTAGCATATACTTTTCCTGTTTTTAAATTCCCATATTCACAAATTACTCAAGATAAAAATTCTCAATCGTCATTTTTATCAGTTCTGACTTAGAGTTGGCTCCTGCTTTGATGCGAATATTAGTCAAGTATTCTTCAACAGTACGAAAGGAAATACCGAGTTGCTGGGCAATTTCTTTTGCGGTGAAGCCTTTCACTGTGTATTGCAAGCACTGCATTTCTCGTTGCGTTAATTGCACATTGTTGATTTTAAATTGATTGGCCTGTAAAGGTTGTTGATCGGGCTTGTCTTGATTCAGCAAGCCTAATTTTTTTAATTGAGAGAGTGCGTCAGATAATGAGTGTTTGCCTAAAACAATAGAGACACCCATGACGCCAATGATTTGTTCGTTATCACCATACCAGGGTATTTTCACGGATAAGAACTGCATGGTCTTACCATCTTGACGCAGATTTTCTTCTTCAAAAATTTTTGTAGCGGCTGCTTGCATCACATCGCGACAATTATCAATTAATGAGCTCGCACTTTCTTGTTGTGATACATCTAATAGTGATTTGCCGACCGATTCGGTAGGCGAATCGAAGCCGCAAACAGTGGCGCCTTCTTCATTGATTAACGCAGTTCTACCATGCTCATCCAGAAAATAAACGCTAAACTGGAGTTGCAGCAAACTTGCTACGGTAGGTGCATGCGCATGTTGGGTGTCATCTGGCTTAACCAGCTTGACGCCATTTTGGAAGTTGATGACGCGCATTTCTTTATTTATTTGATATTCGTTCTTTTTCATATCTACCAATTATTAGTTAATATGGTGTATAAATATAACAAATTACATAGCAATTTGAAAATAGCCTTTTTGCTAGACTTTCCACATTAGAGGAGTTGATATGTTTTCAGGTTTTTTTAAGAAGCATTCTGAAATGAAACTAGCAGGGCTAGCGATGATCGCTTTAGAGTGCGTATTAAGGTGCAGTGCAGAAACCGATAATGAATATTTCATTACATTGACGACAGCGGTCAGTCTTTTCGTCGGTGGCTTCGTCCACTCAGAGTGGCAGCGTAGGCGAGATGAGGCAAAAGCCTATCACATTTTAAAAAAACAACTTTCTGATGTTCATGCTTCTGAATTACAGCATGAACAGCATGAAAAAAGTATTTTGCCCTTGAGCCAATTAACCGTGCCGGATGAAGGCCCTCTCTTTTTCAAAAAGCATGCAGCTCACGCTGAGGAATTAGCATGCTTAACGCCACTTCCATGGCGCAAGTTTGTTGAGGAAGCAAATATAGTGACTGTTACGTTTGGATATAGAAAAGGGTTCAGTAGAAAAGAGCCCTACTATGTGTCACATGCTATTCTTTATCTGCAAGATGAGAAAGGGCGGCATGCGGTTTTTGGTTACGCTAAACAACGCAGCATGCCTTTCTTCCAACACTACAATGGCATTGCTAATGGCATGGTGGTTGATGATATTTTGCGAATCTATACCCTTTGTCGCAGCATAAAAATCGAAGGCAACAAATCTGCTGCGATGAGATTGTTAGAGAGTTGTGATGAACTGTCAAAACAATATTATACCGTTTTTACTACCAACTGTTTTACTCCCATCCTACAGTGTTTGCTACAGGCTGAAGAATTTGGTTTCAAGGTGCCAGATTTTTATAAGGAAAGTTTGTTAGTCGCGATTCCTTTTGAGCAAAACCTTGGAATTGGTATCACATCCAATCCAATGCTGCGCGATAGGGCGAAGGCTTTGGTAGATGAGATCATCAACACGCAAAGGTGTAACGGTACTTGTACAGCGATTCATTAAGTTTAGTTTATTGTTGCGCGACCGTCGTTGTTTCTTCCAACTTCTTTTTTTGGATGCTTTGAGTGTAAACGGCATCAAAATTAATTGGCGTTAAGTAAAGTAACGGGAGCGTGGCTCGCGATACTAAATCAGAAATGGCTTCGCGCGCGTACGGAAACAAAAGATTAGGACACGTGCCACCTAAAATGGCATTCAGTTGATCGGGTTCAAAATTTTGAATGGTGAATATTCCTGCCTGCAGTACTTCAATAGTAAAAATTATTTTGTCAGCGGATTTTCCATTGACAGTGACTTTCAATACAGCTTCATGCACGCCTTCGCTCAGTTTGCTATTAGACATTTGTACTTGCATATCCAATTCTGTTTTTAAATTTTCTTGAAAGACTGCAGGTGATGAAGGTGCGTCAAACGAGGAGTTTTTTAGGTAAATACGCTGAATTGTAAATACAGGCGCTTGTTGTTCTGCATGGGTAGTTTGTCTATTGGCTGACTTGTTGCTCGTTGGCGTCTGTGACATCGCGCGACTTTCTTGTAGCATGTTGTGGCCGTTACCCTGTTTTTTAGAGGACTTGTTCTTCATGATCATCTCCTTAGCGGTAAGATAGGCGAACCATTGTTTTAATTTAGCACACTGCGCAGGTGGTTGTCGATATGAATAATGCTTAGATGAGTGATCATCATGATTTGACACAAGGAGGTTTGCCAGATACATGCACAGAAGCAGTGTTATTGTATATGATTTATTATGCAGCATTACAATATTTCTTAAAAAATTCCTCACCCTCCGCTGCGCGTCGACCTTTCCCACAAGGGGAGAGGTAAAACAGCGTCAGTGGTGTATACTAAAGATAATATCATGATAAGAGTTGATCGCTTTACTGGGGGACAATACAGTATGGATGCGCTTCTCGAATGTTTGGTGATACTCACTAAAATTAATCATCACCCTCTATCGCAAGATGCATTATTGGCAGGCCTCCCATACGAAAATAAATTGACGACTCAACTGTTTGTTAGAGCGGCAGAGCGAGCAAAGTTATCTGCTAAAATCTTTCAACGACCGTTAGATGAAATTACGCAAGATGTTTTGCCTGCTGTCCTTATCCTGCATGCTGAAAAAGCGTGTATTCTGATTCAAATAAATCCTGATCAAACCGCAGATGTTATTTTTCCGGAAACACCGGATCAATTGTCAAAAATATTTTTAACTGAGTTGGAAGAATGTTATTCGGGTGAAGTTATTTTTATTACCCCTGCGTTTATGTTTGAAAAGCGGACGGAAGCACTCGCTCCTAAAAAAGATCCCAGTGCTTGGTTTTGGGGAGCGCTATGGCGGTATCGGTATATTTACCTGCAGGTAGTGCTCGCAGCGCTTTTTATTAATCTGTTTAGCTTGGTGAGTCCTCTCTTTGTCATGAATGTGTATGATCGTGTGGTCCCTAATTATGCCACTACGACATTGTGGGTGCTTGCCATTGGTGTCTTCATCATTTTTACTTTTGATTTTATATTGCGAACATTGCGAAGTTATCTCATCGATATTAGTGGTAAGAAAGCGGATACGTTAATGGCAAGCGCTATATTCCAGCATGTTCTGGGTATGCGCATGGAGCATAAGCCAACGTCTGTCGGCGCATTCGTTAGTAATATTCGTGAATTTGAAGTGCTACGTGAATTTTTTACGTCAGCTACACTGACCACGATTATTGATCTTCCTTTTACTATCTTTTTTATTCTGCTGACTTGGTATATTGGCGGAGTAGTGGTTGTGGTTCCATTAGTCGTTGTTCCTCTTGTTATTATCTCGGCATTATTATTAGAAAAACCCTTGCGAAATAATATGTTGCTTAGCCTGCAAGGTGCTATGCAAAAACATGCGGTTTTAGTCGAGTCACTTTCGGGACTGGAAACGATAAAATCACTCGCGACAGAAGGTCTCATGCAAAAAAAATGGGAGCAAAGTGTGGGTGTGACTGCAAAATATGGACTTAAAGCACGCTTTTTTTCAGGGCTAGTGGTTAACATTGCGAATTATGCGCAACAACTGGTAACTATTGGTGTGGTGATTGTTGGCGTTTATGCGATTCATGATGAGGCATTGACTTTGGGTGGATTGATTGCTTGTAGTATTTTATCAGGACGCATTCTCGCGCCGCTTGCAGGTATGGCAAATATTTTTTCACGGTTTCAACAGGCGCGAGTGGCTTTAGATAATTTAGATCAGGTGATGGGTAGCCCACTTGAGCGACCTGAGGATAAAAAGTTTTTACATTTGCAAAAAATAAAAGGAAATATCGAATTTGAAGATGTTTGTTTTCAATATCCAGGTCAAGAGGGGGCCGCTTTAGAAAAGCTCTCTTTTAAAATATCTGCAGGTGAACGTGTAGCCTTTATCGGTCGTGTTGGGTCGGGTAAAAGTACCGTGACAAAATTATTATTGGGTTTATATAAACCGATATCCGGTAATATTCGTATTGATGGTATTGATATAAACCAAATTGACCCCGTCGATTTGCGCAAACAGGTAGGTTATGTCTCCCAGGATAGCGTGTTATTTTACGGTACCATACGTGATAATATTGCGATTGGAATGCCAACCGCTGAAGATGCTGCGATTATGGAAGCAGCTCGCGTATCGGGAGCCGATTCTTTTATTCATCGTCATCCTTCTGGCTATGGAATGCATGTCGGTGAGCGAGGAGCAGATTTATCCGGCGGGCAGCGGCAAACGATTGCGATAGCGCGCGCGCTGTTGGCGAATCCTGCCGTTTGGTTGTTTGATGAGCCTACCAGTTCCATGGATAATTCCTCAGAGTATGAGCTCATTCAGCGTTTAGCAGAGCATCTTCAAGGAAAAACGGTTTTACTGGTGACGCACAGGACTGCTCTTTTTCCTTTGGTCGATCGTATCATCGTTATGGATACAGGCCACCTCGTTATGGATGGTCCAAAAGATACAATCATTACTGCGCTGAGTCAACCCAGGAAGGGGCCGACCTCATGAGTAAAAAAGAGCATGTTCATCCTGAGGATGAAGAATTTATTTCTGATTACAAGGCTGCGTTTTTAAATAAAACGACTTTTTGGGCTAATAGCATTTTGTTTGCTTTATGCAGTTTTTTAATAATCGCTTTAACTTGGGCTTATTTTGCTGAAATTACGCAAGTCACGACAGGGCAAGGTGTTGTTATTTCTTCTTCTTATGAAAAAGTGATTCAGAGTTTGGATGGCGGTATTGTTAAAGGAATTTTGGTACATGAAGGGGATACTGTGCGTGCACAGCAACCCATTATGTTGTTAGATCCCACTCGATATAGAGGAGAGTATGAGCAAGCTTATGATAAATATCTTGCGTTGCTTGCTATGGTGGCGCGTTTAACGGCAGAGTCACAGAATCGAGATCATGTTGTTTTTCCGACGGAATTAAACGATCAAAAAGATCTAATTACACGCGAAACACATTTGTTTGAAACGCGCTCGGCGAATTATCAAGATGAAGTGAGTACATTGCAAAAAGGGTATGACTTAGGGTTGAGACAAATAGCTATCCTGCAACCTTTGGTAAAAAAAGGCGTTACTTCTGAGCTTGAATTAATACGTACAGAGCGTGAGACAAACGATTCTAAAACCAAACTACTCGAAGCTAAAAGTAAATTTCACGAACAAGTTTGGACGGATCTCAACGAAAAAAAAGCTGAGTTAGCTGAGATAAAAGAAAATCTGACTGTTTTAAAAGACAAAATGATACGTACGACAATACGTTCCCCCGTTTATGGTATGGTAAAAAAAATTCACATTTCAACAGTAGGTGGTGTCATTCAGCCCGGCAATAACATCATGGAGATTGTTCCTCTAGAAGATACATTGTTAGTGCAGGTTCATGTCAATCCGGCAGACATTGCATTTGTTAGGTTAGGTCAAACGGCGATTGTTAAAATTACCGCATATGACTATTCCATTTTTGGTGATTTACATGGGAAAGTAGAATATATTAGTCCTGATCTTGTTCAAGAAGAAAAACCTTCGGCAGCCATGAAAGATTCTGCGGGTTTTTATCTTGTTAATGTTCGTACCAACAAAAGTTATTTAGATTATAAAGGAAATAAGTTGCCAATTATTCCGGGTATGGGTGTTTCAGTACAGATTCAAACAGGTACGAAAACAGTCATGCAATATCTCTTAAAACCACTGATGAAGGCAAAGACAGAAGCATTACATGAACACTAAAAAATTTTTTTATTATTTAATGTGCTCGTTGCTAAGCATCAATGTTGAAGCAGCATCAAGTGTCTCGTCGGCACAAGTAGAAACGATTGGAAGTGCCGTTCAAAAGGCCTTGATTTATTATCCCTCTATCCAAAAAGCACAAGCCACGGAGCGGGGTGCTGAGTATGCTTTAAAGCAAGCAAGAGGTGAGTTTCTGCCTTCGGTTAATTTGAATTATGCTACAGGACGACAAATATTTAATGGCCCTACGGTTGTCACGCCTGCCGGTGGTACGCAAACCATATTACATCGTGTGGAAAGAGGTATTGCATTATCGCAGCCCATTTTTACAGGGTTTAGCTCTTATTATTTGATGAAGCAACGACATGGAGAGCTTGATACGGCGAGCTTTCAAGTATTAGGAGAAAAAGAAAATATTGCTTTGCAAGCCGCGCAAGCATACTTACAAGTGGTGCGCGCTAATCAGTTAGTTGAATTGGGTCAGCAAAATGTCAAAGATCACCAGCACACCTTAGACTCCATTAAAATACAGTATAGAGGTGGTTATTCGCCTAAAGCAAATGTTGATCTGGCAAATGCGCGGTTAGCGTTAGCTTATTCGTTATTATCTACTCTGCAAGGTGATAGACAGAATGCAATAACGACTTATTTGCAAATCATTGGGCATTTACCTCCAAAATTAATTTATCCATCTGCGCCACGGTATTGTCAACTTTGTGATTTGGATACGATAAAAAAAGATGCGGTTGAATCGAACCCGTTGTTAAAAGCTGCCATAGCAAAAGTGAAAGCAGCTTATTTTGCTGTTGCTTCAGCCAAGGGTGCTTTTTATCCGCAAGTATCTGCAGATGTCAGTGAAAATTATAATAATAATATTGATGGAGTTGTTGGTCCTGTTCGCGATCAGAAATTTTTGTTATCAATGAAATATAATTTTTTTGATGGCGGAATGGATTATGCCAAAATGAAGCAAGCTGTCGCGAATCATGCAGCAGCGGAACATGATATGGAGCAAACACGATTGTCTGTGTTGCACGATGTCGAGCAGGCTTGGAATAATCTCCAAGTAGCAGAAAAACAAGTTAACCAATACGCGGAATATGTAAAATCGACTCAGGCGACTGTCAAAGGCTACGAGGCTCAATTTAAAATTGGCGAGCAATCGTTGTTTAATGTATTAAGTATGAAAGACGAATTATTTCAAGCGCGTCAAGATTATGTGACCTCAAAATACAATACATTGCTTTATCGCTACCAAGTGCTAGCGGTAAGTGGGTTCTTATCAACGGTATTAACCTTAAATTAGGACCTGTGCAACAATAACTTATCTTTCTTGCGCTCAGATTGAGGTTAGATTTGAACGTTTTATTCTTCGAGAAAATACGCGCATAGTTGCGCTATGTAAGTGTTTTCTCGAAGAATAAAACGTTCAAAGATAGCCTCAAGATGAGATGCAAGAAAGATAAGTTATTGTTGCACAGGTCCTTAGTGATGCTGTGCTCGAGTAGTTTGTATCTTCGAGAGTGTTGTAAATTGGAAACCAAAGGCTTCGTAAATATCTTCTAGCGCAGCTAACATACCATCTGTTGTTTTATGGTTACGAGCAGCTTTCAGTGACTCTATTTTTTCAGCGACAACTGGGAGTGGGTAGTTATTGCGTGTTTGTACTTGTTCACTAAGGACATTGATTTTGTCCAGCAGCTTGATAAAAGTATCTGTAGAATATCCTGCTCCATCTAATATTGTGATGACATTTTCTCTTTTAGCGCTGTATGAAGATACAATTCGTTCTTTTAGACTATCCAATTCATCCCTCAGATTTTCTCTTAAGGTTTCGACGGGTGTAAGTTCTTCTAAATGAACAAATGGTGTAGGATCATCTTGTTCAGATGTTCTGCAACACCAAAAACGTAACCACTGCATAATATCTCCAATTAATTAGTTTCTGATATACTGATATAAGAATGAATCTAAAACAAGACTAAATCTAATCGGCTAGATGACAAAATCAATGCTAGAATTAACACTATAACGCTCGAATCGCCTGCTAACCAATTGATTAGACTCAATATTACCCCTGTCTTATGGATATTTCTAAAAAGTTTCGGCAAATAATATTACGTATTATAAATAAAATAATATTCTGTACTATAATTAGACTATGGATCATAAACTATAGGGTTACTATCATGAGCCGTCCAAGAGACCCGTCTCCACCTAGTCGTCGAAGAAATAATTCCTCTACTAGCATCATGAACCAACTGGATGAAAACAATAAAGCATCAAAGGGGAGTAGATCTGAAAAATTTGCTCTTATTAAACCTGATACAGAAAAAGCTTTAATGAGTATCAAACATACTTTAGAAAAAGCTAAAGCAAATAATCAGTTATCGGGCCTTTCTAAAGAGTTAAGCAACGCTCAGGATTTATTAGAGCTTAAGTTTGATCGTCTACGCGACGCTCATGAGAAGAGGGTGGATCATAAAAGAGCAATTACAAATAATGGTGTCAAGATCTCAAAAACAATTATACCAAGCATATTACATCCTGCTGGTTTTATAAAGGGATTATTCACAGGGTCGGGTATAGGACCGAATAGGAAGGGTGAGGTTCCTGGTATTGGAGAGGTGCTTGGTACTCTTGCCCATGATGACATTGCTACGCGCTTGAGCTTTAATAGTGCTTATTCTGCCGTAGTTGACTGTTTAGAAGAGGTGACTAGTATAATGAGAAAAATGAATATTCTCATGAAGCAAAACGATCTCAATGTTAGCTATGCTTTATTCACATTTTATGAAAAAATGCATGCCTCTGTTTCGGATGAGGTCATGAATCAACTGGCTCAAGTTGATCTTTCCGCTTTTGTAGGTAAGTCTGATTCATTAAAAAATCAATTCAAGGAGATTCTAAAAGGACATAAAGATATACCGGAAAAAGTTCTTGAAAATTTAACGAAACAGTCATTAGAACAATTTGAATATCGAAGCATTTTAGGCCCGACGGTATCAGCATTTATTCCTTCTTCCACGCATATTCAAGGAACCAAATCAGTGCATGATGTGGAATCTTTCCTGTATGGTATCGGTATCAAAGAAACTTTTTCTGATAAAAATAAAAGTGAGTTGGAAGGCCTTTTAAAAAAATGTGGTATTCGCATCAGTCCCGATCAAGCCAATCAGATGCTCACCGAGACTGTGGCTCAAGCTCAAGTCATCAGAAGTCAAAATGAAAATAACTCATCCTCATCCTCATACACTAAACCCTTTTGATTCTTTTAGGAAGTTAGGGCTAAACATTCCAGTATTCGACTATTCTACATTTTATTGATTATATTAAATAAAAATTAATTCAACCTTTAATTTTACTCCATCAAATCAATTTATTTTTCACGATAAGCTATACTATAACTATATGGAAGACTAGGATTCCTAACAATGAATTCAAGAAATACTGCCATTTATCAAAATACAAATCAGTATACCTTTGTGGAGGAACTGACAGCAAAACACGGTGGCGCATTCAGCCATATAACTGAAATCGTGAAGGATGCGCAAGGTAATGTTTTTTATAAAAAGAAATTTGAGGATCAAAATTTAAAAAATACCCAACTATCTATTGCAATAGAAGCAACTGCAGGACAGCTTTTCAATTTGTTAATGCCTTATCAACCCCAAACCTTGTTAGCGAAAGATGAAAATAACAATATCTATGTGTTATCCCAAGAGATACCTGGGTATACATCACTTTCCAGGCTTGCAAAAAAAAAACATCTAGCAGCTCTTCAAAAAACCATCAATGGGGAATCATGCAAAGGCCTTGGCAGCACATTAACTGCAGCTTATTTTTTGAATGAAACGGATGCGAAGCTGGGAAATTTAGGTCTTGCGCACATTAATGATAAATATACGGTTATCAAAATTGACAATGATCGGTGCTTGTCCTCTTTACGACGTCCTCATCAATTTGCTCGTAAAAGCGGTCAAATCACTGAGCAGGGCATTAGACGAATGCCATTCATGAATGATTACCATGCTAACCATTGGATGGATCGTATTCAAGGCGGCTTTCTCAATGCAGAGTATCTTGATCCAAATAACCCTTCTCGCTTGCTTGATGAGAATCTTCCTGACTATCCAGGTTTTCGTTTAGAAGTAAATGAAATGATGCTAAAAATAATTCTTATGCCAGAATCTTTAGTAAAAGAAATTGCGGGACGCAATACCAACGATGAAGAAATCTTTCAATCTGTTACCGCAGAAATTGCTTCACGTAAAAATCAAATGCTTGCAGCTGTATTGCAAAATGATGACTTCAAACTGTTTATGCAAACACCGCAAGCTAAAGCTTGCTTAGCAAGCACTATTCAAGAAATGCAGGCTTATCAAAATAATAATAATTTATCCGATCACTCTATCGCGCAAACGTTAACAAAAGGCTTTGACCAATTACGTCGTCAAATCTATGATCCTGTAAGAGATAAGGACAGAATAAACATTGTCACCTTAAACAAAAACATAGCAGATAAAGTTATTAACAAAATCAACTCAGAAACTATCAACAAAGTAGAGGATGACAAAAAAAATGGGAAAGGGCCTTTAGAAGCCTATCTCACTTTTTTTAAAGCCGCAAATGACCTGTCGGCACTTCTTGATATAGCACACAGTAAAGCTCTATTTCATCTCAAAACATCTGGAGATAAAAGCAAGGTTAATGAATATATAGAGATAAAAAATAAGGCTGATCCACACATAGAAGTATTTATGAATCTCGCAAATCAAAAAATGAAAGAACTTTTTGATACGACTGAAGAGAAGGAATTTATTGAAATAATAAATAATTTAGAAAGTGATACTCTATTTAACGCTATAAAAAATATTCCCAAAAACAAACTTAAACAATATAGTAAAATTGCATTAACAGAAGGAAGAATAAGCTTCTTAAGCTCATTGGATGATATCAATCCAGAATTATTGGGCTCTGTTTTAAATAAAAAAGATAAAAATAATATGAAGGCAATAGACCGTTTTGCACTTCAAGGAAATGCTGATGTCGTTGCTGGGCTAGTCAAGTTAGACAAAATGATACCCAATGACTTTGATAAGAAAGGATTATTATTTATTCATCATTTAGGCATCCAAGGCCATGTTCATGTGCTAGAAAAACTGTATCAAGTTTGTAATAACGCAGAGCTCAGCACTCTTCTAAGATTACGAGATGAAAATGGCATGACCCTTCTTCACCATGCTGCACAAAATGGTCACATTAATATTCTTAAGTTTATCAATGAAAAATTAGGGCCCATTGCTCAAGATTTTTGGATGAAACCAGACAAGAAAGGTTTTTATCCTATTCATTATGCTGCTCAACAAGGAAATCTTGCTATTCTGCAAACACTAAAAACAATGAATGTTAAACTACTTGATCAAGCTAAAAAACCCAATAAAACCGCTGCTATTGTCGCCATTAAAAATCAACAATGGGCTGCAGCCATCATGCTTTTACAAAATACTAAACAACTGCCTGGCAATACACGTGAGGACGATAAAATCAATGCACCTGATGTTCGCGAAGAACTTGTGACACAATTCATTGAAAATATAAAAGCAGAGACTCAACATCTTCAAGGAGAAGCCAAAACTAAAGCTATTCGAGCTAGGCTTGATCCTGTTATTAAAACTCCTTCCAAAAATGCATTGGGACATTTATTACAAACACCAAAAACAACGGGGTTTGTTAGTAAAATTACACAAGCAGTCGGTGAAAAAGAGTTAGATAAAATAACCATGGAATTTTTAGAATATCTGCCAATGCCAAATCCAGCTTTGCATGCGGAGTTGGAAAAGCTGGCTGACCTTAGCAATCGTTACAATCTGGAAGAAGCCAAAAATCCCCAAAATATTTTTGCTTTAAATACAGCAAGTGTGAATGTAGCCAATGCTATGGAAACAGTTAAAGATACAATGGATGCATTGACTATCAACCAACGAAATAAACAAGGTTTAACGGCCGCACACTTAGTTGCTAAATTACAAGGTATTTCTGAAGAGGAACGATTAAAGCTTATTACCCTGCTAAAAAATAAAGGAGCTAATTTGAATTTGCAAGATGCTGAAGGAAACACACCTATGCATTTTGCGATGAAAAATCCAAAGTCAGAGGAGGTCACTAAGGATGTTTTCAAAGCGCTTAAAACCGATGTGAATATAAACTTAGTTAACACTTCTAATGAAACGCCAGCAATACTGGCAGCTAACAGCCCTGACGAAGACGATGCTCACAATAGATTGCTAATGCTTCGAAAAGAAGGCGCTGATTTGTTTCAAACAAATCAAGCCCAAAAAATGCCTGTTTTGACGCTTTTAATGAATCCTCAGGCAGGAGTACATACCATTGATTTTTTATTAGGATTAAAATTAAATTCAGCAGAAAAGAAATCATTTTTATATCCCATGGAGTTGCAACCTGATGACAAAAATAAATTAATTGATAAGTTAGTTAAGTACGTGTCAAATTCTTTAAGTTCTCAATCCAAGTCTGTTATTGTGGCTACTCGTGAATCTCGTTCACGGTTATTATCAAACATGTATAACAATGAGAATATGCTCGGTTATTTATTAAATAGAGTTAATATTCCAGAAAAAGAAATTTTACAAGGATTACAGCCGCCTTCACAACAGTCTCCTAATGATATCATTGTTTCGACAGAGCAAAAACAGCCAGGAAGAACGACAAAGAGATTTCTTTAACTAAAAATAATTATATTGATGAGGTGATATATGACAAAAAAAATGGAAGAACTTGAAAAGTTATATGATAAACGTGAAGCGCTTATGCGTGAAAATAATGATTTAGTCAGCAAAGGATTTGCAATAAATGAAACTATTTATGAATTGAAAAAACAAAGACAGACTGCAGAATCTATGTCAAAAATGACAAACCTCAACACCCAATTATCCGCTATCAATAAAAAAGTTATAGACACAAAACTACCAGAAAGAATAAAGAAAATTCGACAAGACATTGCAGCTTTGGAAAAGGAAATTTATGGTAAGCCATTAAGTGACTCCTCTCCACGCACCAGAAATCCACGTCCAAGTTAGGAGGATTGTTTATAGGTAAACACGAGATTCTAACTGCCGAATCTAGGATAATGCGATTATTTCATTTTCTTAATTTGAATTTGTAATGATGTTTCAACCAGTTCACGCCCTCGCGAAACAATATCAGCTCGCCAAGATGGTTCAGCTGGAAAAAACGAATATAGCATCCGTTGTCCCGCCGGGCCGCATGGATTATATTTTTCTGGATTACGTTTTGTATGATGAAAATGCATATTTTCATCATACAAAGCTTGAAAGACTTCCTTTTCTGGACGTGTACCAAATTCTTGTGTAATGACAAGAATCGATTCAGGCTGAACTTTTGCAACTCTACAAAGATGCTGGGCAAGATAATCACCAAACTTGCCTTTAATTTTATATCCACCTGTGTCCGCCTGTTTTTCCAGGCTGATTTTTTTTCCAAAAATAGGAAATAGTTTTTTTGCTGTTTCTTCATTTGTTAATAAAGTATCTACCGCAAATTCGCCAAGACCTGTATGCACATCGATGATAACAAATGACAATTGAGATAAATCTCGCTGTAATTGCATGAACAAAGCATCGCACCAATTTAGAAATACGCGAGGCCCTTCTGCAATTTCCTTGCCACCATAAAACAAGCCCTCTGGATAGTCATATTGTCCGCCCGCAAGCGCACTGCGTATTGCTGAATGCCCATGCTTATCACATATCTCCTGGTAGGCTTGTTGGTTAAAAGGCGTAATGCTTTTGGGATTGACAATAGAATCAATCGATGCATACAGCTTAGGGCTCTCCCGTTTTTCATGTGAAGCTACTAAATTACGATTAAGGTCAATATTACTTTCGTTAACACGTCTATTCCAGGCCATACCAAAAGGATTCAAGCCATGCACAAAAATAATGGCTGTCTTTTCAGGTAGAGGAATTGAATTGGTTAGTAACTCACATTGAATACCTGCACCTGCAAATCCTTCTATGCCATGAATGGCAGAAAAGTGAAATACCAGTTTAGTACACGTGTTTAAATTTCCCATAACTGCAATATCAATAAAAAGATCCATCCCATCCGGCCCTTTTGCACTAATAGGGAGTGAATCAATCTTCACAATCTGAGCATTCTGTTTAGCAGCTGCAATAAATGCATTTCGACTAGCAGCATACTCTTCCGAGAAATAATCTGGCTTCCTCGCATTCACTGCAACATTCTTGTGTAGTGTCCTCATATAACTGCTAAATTCCTGGATTTTTTCTACGTAGCGATGACCTAACTTAGTTAATAATTCTTTTTCTATTAGGTCAATAGTGTCATGGCGATAATCCTTATTTATGAATGTATCTTTTAGCGCTGCAATTAATTTAATATCTAATGATTTAGTAAATATTTCACATGAAGAAATTTTATTTTTCACGCACAATAATAAAATTTCAAGCTTACCAAAGCTAAATTGATGTTCTATTCTATGCGTGAAATCAGGGTTTTCATTATAAATAAAGTCATCACTTTGATAACGTGCAAGTATGTTTTTATAAGCTTCTTTATCAGTGATAAAATCATGGATTGTATGTTCATCTAAGATGAAGATATCACCGTCTTGCGATAGTTTGACTTGATTTCGATATGCATTAATTAGGCTTCTATCAAAATCATTTGCTGTAATATCAGGGTTGATATCTGTTAGATTAGTAATTCTTGCTCTAACACTGGTAATGCCTTTCGATTGTAATTCTTCTGCAGATGGCGTTAAGTAAGTTTCTAATTTTTCTTTATCAACATTTATTAACATTGTGCCGTGATGCCGAAAAACATAACCATCAAATGTAAAAGCGGATCCAGAAATTTTTCTTTTCCGCGCTTCTGTTCCCTTATGGATAACAATATCATTTGAACCTTGCATGGATGCTGTGTAACCATTTAAATTAAGACTATTTACTGCATTAATAATGACAGGAAAATATTTTTTTGGTTGGGGATCTGTATTTGCTTCTACGAAGCTAAACAATCTGTTTCCTCTATCAACATAACACGCACCGCCACCCGTATCTCTTCTGATAAGAGGAATGCTATCTTGACGCATTGCTGCCATATTGCATTCTTTCCAGATATTTTGGTAGCGACCAACAAATACTCCGTGGTGACTTGAGCAAAGAAATAATGTATTCGATAGGCTGCGTTTTACCATTTGGGTGATGTAGGTTCCAATGCTTAGATTAATATAGGGATCGCTAAATCGGCTGATGATAATTGGCATCGCAGTAGTCTCCAGAGGCTTGATCAATAATTAAATCTTTATAATTGTAGACTAAATAATCTATACTGCAAGCGCTGATTAATATATGATTAAAAGATTTTTAAAACCCAGCGAGGTAGCCTGCATAGAGCGAAGCGAAATGCAGGGTCGTTTAGATTGCGGTGGGTTTTGTTTGGGGTGTTTCCCGTATTCCGCTGCGCTGCATACGGGCTACGTGCTAAGGAAATGGATCAAACAAAGACTGGCACGCACACGGGCTCGGACGCGGGCACGATTGGGCCTGTGGTATTAAGAATGAAATAAAATCAGGTCTTCCAGTACAGGATCGCATCAGTATGATTTTGCAGATTTCTAAAGAACGTATTTATGATTAATGATAATGCAAAAATAATTTTATCAAATATAGATTATTATACCGCACAACAGTATTGCAATTTTGTATTGTTTGAACCAACCTACCTTCCAAAAAATCACAAAGTAGTTGAACGAATAGTGCGAAAGGAATCAGTAAAATCTAATGCAACTTATTATTATATAATACGTTGTAATGAACACATTGAATTTACAATAAAGCAATTTAATTTTAGTGATATTGAAACAATACCAGCATATGATCACCCCAATCTTTGGAAGAGTGAATCAGCTTTGCTGAATAAAAAACTATTTTCAGAAAAATTTATTATTCATCCCTTTATTTTTGGCGGAGATGATTCTGCCATTTCAGATAATATCATCTGGATAGGTTTTAATTATAAAGAAAAACCAGAGAAATCATTATCTACTCAAATCATGAGGACTTCAGTTGAGATTACAGTAAGGAATGGCGATATAACTGATCAAGAACTACTGAGAATCTGTAGGGGCCTGAAAATTTCAAATTTGGATTTAGTAAATGATATCAATAAGAAATCTTTTGCTGAGTTGAGTTACAAATACCGTTATCCATCATATGGTGGAAATATTCCATTATGTTACTGGAAACATCAACGATCAGATACAACTAAAGTGGAAATGTACTCTCTTGAAGAGATTCCGGTGGATCTTTTTGGCAGAGATATTTGTCCTTCTAATATTGATCAATATGATTTAAATTCAGCTATACATTTTTATGTTTATTCAGATAGTGAAGAAAAAATTGTTACTAAAGAGGTGGAGTATGTTTTCGAACATAAAATTACAATTGGGAGTTACATTCGCTTACTAATGTCGCCTACCACCGATGGTGGAATCACTATTCCGCCTGTGCTGAGTAATCAAGAATGCAAATATCGAGAATATATTTATAACGGCACAACAATTTATCATACCTATTTATCAGAAGATTATGGAATGCATGGGGCTGCATGGACTGCTCATAATCGTAATATTATGCTTTTTGTAAAGCCAGCAACATGGACAAATATCAAATGGTTTGAATCGCTCGTTTCATCTTTCTTTAAACCTAAATTCGGCATATCAAAAAGAAAATAAATCCATTTTACGTGATGATTCTGTGTTATTACATACCCCTGTAAAAAAACAGAAAGGACAAAAATTACTAGACTCTGCTGACAGATTGTTATCAAGCGCTATATCAAGTATTCGCCAACCAATCGAATCATTTTTTAATTGGCTGGAAGAAAAAACCAGCATTCAGATGGCAAGCAAAGTTAGATCGTACAATGGACTGATGGTCCATGTGTTTGGTCGCATAGCCGCGGCATTTCTTCTGCTAGTTGAGCGAACAGCCTGCTCTTAATTCGCATTTCATAATTATTATATAGGTCGTTGATTTTACGTGCATAACTTTAAACTGTTAGCCAGTTATCCACGCCAATTAAGATTACCTTAATATATGACCTATATTATGAACAATATTTATTCGAAAATAGCATAAAGAGGAATATTAGGCATGTTTGCTCACATAAACAACTCATCTCTTAAGTCATTAAAATGTCAACCCAAGCGTGCTGATCAAGCCACTGGCCAACCCACGGTGCTGGTAGGTGAGGTGTCGACTGCGGTACAAGCAGCACATACAGTACTTTCTAAAAATGCCTATGTCTTACGCCAAGCAAGATCTAAACGTGAATCAATAGCTTCTTCAAGTGAAACAGAGAATGATGAAGAAACAATCCAACAGGATGGGCTTTCTCATCGCGACAAAAAACAAAGGGAAATAAGCAGTCTTTCTCAAGCAAAACTATATCGATTTGTAAAAATAACGGTGAATGGGAACGAATTAAATGCATTAAATGTCGATAATAATGTCGAATTTCCTGTAATGGATGCCACGGTAACTATAAATTCACATGATGAAAAAGGATATTCATCTATTAAATTGTATGAAATAAATCATACAACTGCAGAGTTTTTTGCTCCCACTAACGAACAATATTCTGTTGAAATTTTTTTCTGTAATAACAAAGTAACAACTAAACTATCAGCTGAAATGTCATTAAATTTAATTAATTTTTTAAAATTGTATAAACCCAAATTCAATAGTGATTATTGCTGTATTAACTTTGCATATGAAATGGCATACGGACGTGGAAAGGTTGTTAACGATAACGATCCAGAAAATTTTGATGAGTTAACAAATAGCGCATTTTCTGAAGAGAAATTAGTTCCCGGGGATATTGTTCACCTATTTAATGCTAGAAAAGACCTTCACCATTATACCATTTCTATAGGTCAAAATTACTATCTTTCCCTGTTTGGAGCATCTGGGCCATTAATTGTTTCAACATTAGATGCTTGTAAAAAGGGGTTTGAAACTGATATTTGCGTTCAAGCCATAAAGAAAAAACTGTAAATTCAGAGTGAATTGTCATGTCAGGATGGATACAAAGGAAAGATGGGAACGAATGCTGTAACTTATACCATATTGCAATAAACAGCTAAAAATATTCAAAAAATGTAGAGAAAATTATATTTTTTTAAAAATCTTTGAAAAAATTAATAGATATAAAGAGTTGCAAGTGATCGCTTAACTTAACGAAAATGTAAAATTTTACAAAGCCATTCCTGTTTTTTCTAATTTTAAAAAATATTTTTTTTAAGATAGTGTAATAAATCAATCGGTTAACCTCTTTATGCAAGTTTAGTTTCTTGAAGCTATACTTTGAGTACATAGAGGAGATTCTTATGAACACTAATAGAATACAAAACTCTTTGCAACCTGAGGGTCTGCAACCCTTATCAAAAGAGGATATTGAAAGATTTTATCTTGCTTTATCAGAACAGATTTGCCTGCCGGGTGCTTATATTCAAGGGGCGGAACTGGCGTTTAAACTTTTTAATAAATTTATTGGTAGTAAGATGAAAAATCTCGGTGAGCTCAGAAATCTAAAAACTGCGATCAATCAATTGAATGCGTCAGAAAATTTCGAACAAGGCCTCATTCCGCGAGTGATTTGCAGCATTGACGCCACAATCAACCGCTCTCCGCTGGTACCTTTTATTGTGACTCAGGATGAAGTTGAAAGTGGAGAAGAATTTATAGAAAGGTTAGCAAGCACTCATCAAGATAATACGCAGAGAGCTGCCTCGCCTGACTTGTCGAATAGTATCCCTGCGCAGTTAAAATCGGGAAGAAAAATTCATGTTGATACCTTACCAGATGAAGGTTATCGAAAATTAGGAGATGATGAAATTCGCTTGCTGATAGAAGCCTTAGATAGAGCAGACTATAGAGAAGCTAAATTGCGTTATCGAAGTGCCGTAGAATTTTATAATAAAATTAAAGATTATGCGCTAAAACCTGATCAGTTAAAAATAAAAAACTTACAAATGGAGGCGTACTCGGGGGATCCTATGAAAGCGACCCTAAATACGTTGGCTTTTGCTGAACTTCCTGAGATGGGTCATTATACTGAAAGTGATTATAAAAACTTAGGAGATAAAGTACTACTTCAATTGCAAGAAGCCTTGGAAAATAAAGAATCTCAAAATGTTATGAAACTTTTTCGTCTTGCGGCTGCAATCTATAGACTCGACAAAACCTCTGATTCTAATCTTGATGCTCTTCGAGACTTAAAATCAAAGGTCATTGATACTTATCAAGCTCAATTTCAGTCTGGACTTGCGCAAGATCTAGAATCTGAGAAAAAGATTCAAAAAAAAGCATAATCTCTTAACCGATAGATACTGTGCAAGATGTATTATTAAATATAAGCATTTGTTAATCTTGTTTGAAAATCTTCATTTATTTTTTGGAAAAAATTCTTGTTGCACAAGCATTGTGTATTGCATCGAAACCACCCATAGCTTCAACATTTTTGCTATTTTGATAAATATAGTGAATACTTCGTGGATCATACACCCCATCAATTTCATCATAATATTTATCAACAGCTTCATCCTGTTTTGGTTTATCTAAAAGAAGATATTTGCCAACTGCAAGTGCAGTAGTACATGCAAACACTCCTCCTGAGCCCGTACATAGCCCGGCAGCGATACAGAATAATAAGCCGATCATACCGTTTTTTTCTGCGGTTGGAATTGATTTGAAGTTTTTAAAAAACGAAAAAGAATCGTAACCAACTCTGTCTTGCTGGTGCTGATAAGCGTACTGATATTGCGGCATAGAACCCTCTCAATGTGATTAATTATAAGTAATGATTGGCGACATTGTATAGCAAGCAATCAGCATGAGCAAGGGTTTAGTCTCTTCAGTTTAGTCTCTTCAGTCTCTCATGGTTTTCTCCACCCAATACACGGAACAAGGTAAGTGTTTGGCGCCTAATTTGATTTGCTTGCAGAGTAGAGCTTAATACACATATTACAACTAAACTTAAAATTGATAATTTCATTGAATATTCCGTTTTAATAATTCAATCTTATCTATGTTTTAAAGGAATGTTATTTGAAAAGATGAATACTTTGGTGGGTAAAAACAAGTGATGTTTTGCGTCTTGAAGAATTGATGTGTGGTTTATGTGTTCTTGCTGGGATAGCTATCTTGCAGTGATTGCCGCACAGTTACTCCCTATAGAATCACACAGGGTCGGTATTGCGCGAGTATACTCGCGCACGTCATACTCTTGCGCTTCGCTGAATGATGCTCGGCAGATTTCTCTCGCTGCGGCATAATGCTCCCCAACAAGTTTGTTTTTGCTCGAAAAAAATTTTCCACTCGCGCGAGCGACGTGCAACCCCGCCCCACCCCGCCGCGCGCAGCCATACGCGTCCGCACCGCAGCACCCACCGCGCCGGCGCATATATCGACCCAACCAGAACCAGAAAGAAAAGATGAATAAGACGTACCAGATCCCCGCAACGATAAATCTCGCTTCAACTTTTCTCCATTTTCGAGCTGATAATAAACCCCTTGTGCAAATGCCATCGCAACATTGGCTGGTACAAAACGTTGAATATAATTAATCACCACATCGAAAACTAAGTCAGCTTTACGACCATAATAACCACCAAAATTACTATCTTTAACATGTTCGTCGACCAATGCAAAAGCGTTTAGCAGTAATCGCTCATCAAAATGAAAACCTATTGTTAATGGCTCTGCACATTTGCGATCGAGGTAATTCTTGAAATTTTGTATTGCACCCGAACATGCTTGATCATTGCTAGATTGACTAATGGCTTTAAATACATCTTTCAACTCTTTTAAATCTTTTTTTGCTGCTTCTTCAGCTATTTTTTCAAAGCCTTCTGGAAATTGTTCTTCTGTTTGTTTTGCAATTTCTGCTTCACCGTCAGGTAACAGTCGGCCATCCGCGAGTATACTCGCGGACGTCATACTTTTAAGATAGCGATGCAGCATTTGCACCATGCCTTCTTCATTAACGCCTAATGTATGTTTTCTTTTTTCGGTGATTTTTAAAAGTGCGCTATAAGCTTGTTGTTGAGCTTCTGT
>Ga0207030_1025_pt1 | contig 42746 bp, 30 predicted proteins | sample Alteio_BWMinCont_40_FD_153260 | JGI IMG/M metagenome (GOLD analysis project Ga0207030, IMG submission 153260) | Enriched cells from forest soil in Barre Woods Harvard Forest LTER site, Petersham, Massachusetts, United States -... | ecosystem: Environmental > Terrestrial > Soil > Temperate forest >... | reverse complement strand
CAAATCCGCCTTGTAAATTGGCCCAGTTGTAATATGGTGCCGGTGCTGAAGATGAGGATGAAGATGAAGATGATGATGAACTTGCAGCTTGTTCTATGCGTTGCTTTTTAGTTTGAGGCACTTCTGGGGCTGATATCTCTAGTGCCTGATCTAAATTCGTTAACTCAATTTGCTTATCTTGATACACTTCACACGATTGAATCAAAGACATACCTTGAATACAACAACGACGCTGCAATCCCAACCACATTTCAGATTCAACTAATTGTTTTGCTTGCTCTTCTTCAGGATCAAAAAAACCATCATGTTTTTTTATTTCAGCGTAGGTATAGAACTGATGAATATTCTCGATCAGTGTACGCATTTCTTGATTTGGCAACACGAATCCATTAAAAAATTTGGCCAAATCAAACGTGGGCTTATCTAACTGAATTAATAATTGCGTTGAGACCTCAATGCCATATTGCTGACGTATACCTTGACTCACTCGAATAATATTGCGTTCATGCATAATCGATTGTGACAAGTGTACGCTTGAATACAAATATTCTTCAACTAACCGGTGTAAATCAACATCGCTTGCATTTGGCAAGTATGTATTAAACCCTGCACGATTACGATTGGTTAACGCAGTCATTGACTGACGATAACTTTCATTACTTTTTAAAATCGCCACGACCTCATCTACTGTTGTTTTGGCCAAGCGATCTTTTAATTTTTCTAATTCACCATCGATCACTGTTCCAATTGTCGCTTGCAGATGAGCACGAGCACCTTGTAACGAATTGGCACGATAATTTTTATCGGTTTGCGAGATAGAAACGTTAGGAATATTTTTATCACGAGCCGCTTTCATTCCTGTCAAACAAACCAGCCGTTGCCCGTTAATCCACATGATAGATTCTAATAAATTTTTGTAACCCACTTGTTCTTTTAATTCTGGACTATTGTAAAAGCTTTTTTTAATGTCAGCCGACTGATAAAACGCTTGAATACGTTTCAGCGTTTGTAAAATCGATCTTTGCAAATTAGGAAACATAGAGAAGTCAAAGTCTGGTCTGTGAATGTTTTCTAATAAATTAATCGCAGCATCTAAACCAAATTCTTGTCGAATATGTTGACTAGCAGTTAACAAATTTCGCTCTAGCGAAACAGACTGAGTTAAATAAATTTGTGCCTCAATATAGCCACTGACTATTTCAGAAAATTCGATTGCGGTAACAGAGGGATACTTATTGCGATTGCGTAATACAAAGTTTTTGACGGACCCTAAATTTAAAATCTCATTAACAACTTGCTCACTAGAAGCATCCGGCAATTGCTTAGCACGCTTAAACAGCTCATCTTCGATTAAAAATCCTAACGATCCTTCAATATATTGTAAGATTTCGTTCTTTTTCTCTATGGGAGATAATGGCGATACGATCTGTTCGTTGTTTGATCTAATTTGCATATTTGGACCCCAGCTTTGTGTGCTTCTGAAAATGTTGGGGTATAATATCACAAATTTCGCAAGAAAAGAACATTAAATGATCAAATTTTTGAAGCTAATCGATTATTATCAACGCCCGGACTGGCTGGATAAGTGGAACTATATGTCTGGTTATCATATACTGCTCGACTGGTGGACTAAAAGCGCATAGGGTAGCATGTTTTGTTCATTTATGCAACAGGCCTGCTAACTTATTGATCTGCTAGATGACGAAATGGATAGATAGACTGCTTCTGTACGTGGTCAAGGAATGATCGCCTAGTTGACGATATAAGTTTATTATTTCCTGCGATCTCTTAATCTTACCTTAAGCACTTATAGTTTATATTTTACACTGTTCTTAATTGTGCGACTAAACTATAATCATTTATTTATATAAAATGAGGAAAAATCATGTCAAATATGCGCTCGAAGCTGATTAACGGTACCAATATGCTGATGTCAGCAGGTATAGCACTTACATCACTTGCTGTTGGTTATTGGAATTCGTTTAAAAATAATGATTCACATCACGACGCTCAGGCTATAGCTCAAACAGTTACTCAAATCGTACCTGACCCAAGCTCACCTGTTAACATCACTAGCCTAGCTACCAACACAACTAGACTCGCTAACGATCTTTTCTATCGCAGCCGGGTACAAGGAATCGTTAATGACGCAGTTTTATATTTGCTTGTGTTACCTAGCTTTCTTGAGAGCCTTGGACACCATGCAGCTAGAAATGGAATGGCAATAGGAACATACGTGTCAGAAAATTGGGATTATATAGTTGGACGCGCTCTTCAAACTGGAGGCTTAACTTTAACGGCTGTAGGGATTCATGAAGATGGTGCTCGCAACCCGCAACTTGCAACAGCATATGCAGGCGCCGCACCAGTAGTCTTAGGCGCAGGAACATACTTTGTAGAAAGAAATCGTGCTAAGCACGCAGCAGCTGCAGCAATTGCTAATGGAAATCTAGAACGAGTCGTAATAAATCAGGGTAATCCTAGTGCTCCTGGTGTTGCTTCTGAATCAGAAGGGTATAATCCACCTGGTTTTCGCCAAGGCTTCTCTAACCAACAATCAAGTCAATAACGACAAAAAAACAAAAAGGCATCGCAAGATGCCTTTTTTATTTGTGAAAATATCTTACCTGCCTCAACGAAACCTTTATCGCTTCCCCCTCAAACCATTCGGAATTTTATGACTCACACGCTCAACTGCATATTGCATAGTCCGCGAACCCTCAAATAATTTATCTGTATGAACAACTTTGCGTTGTTCCTGCGTACTCGAATCAATATAGACATCACCACTTTTCGTCACATTCTCTCTATGCTGACACCAAAAACGTATGAGTGATTGCATGCCTGTTTTATGAATACGTTTTGCGGGGTTATTTTTTTCTAATACTTGCAAAATACATTTATTACGCCACAACGCATGGTCAAGTGACGGAGACTGCTGAACTTGTTGTTCGAGAAGCGACCTCAAGTCGCGATTATTATTTTGCACTTGCCACAACCATGATTCGATTGCGGTCGATTGTAATAATGGGTTAACGATACTAACCTCTTCATCCAAAACATCCACCTGGTCTAACCGAGTATTAACAACTGCATTCAACGTAATATCGACAAAATTACGTAGCATCGTTTGTATATTTACAACTTGCGTATCGTCAGTAGGCAGTTTTTTGTTAATATGCACAGCCAAATTCATCTGCATCAAACCAGCAGCAGAAAAGAATTCATTTAATGAAGTCTCATCAGTAGTATTAGCACTCAACGCTTGATAACTTTTTTGAATGACATCGAGATTCGCAGCAGCATCAGGCAAGTCTACTAGCTTATGCTGCAAGGTCTCAAAGATTTTCCTGACCTCATCATCATTTAGCAAAGCATGCTTAATTTCTCTTACTACGAAGCTAGCCCACTTATTATGCGCCTTATCTTTTTTGCTTAATGATGCTTCATTCACTTTCTTTTCTAACTGACAACAAGCAATTATTGCTTCTTTTTCAGCGTCGTTTTGAATCGTTTTGAAAACCGAATAAAATGAATTTAAGAATTCTTTATATTCCGACTTAAGATCATAAGCATTTAGTACAGAGTTATCAGCACTCGTTAATAGCTTTAATAAGGGCGCTTTTATGCAATCTGGCAACTGCTTAGTTAAATTCATAAGTGATGTCACTGCCATTTGATTAGCAGCAGACTGAACTTGACTTTCAAATAATGTTTCAAGCAGCCATTGCTCATCAAACACATTCGCAGTCCAATTTTGAATTTTATGGAGATATTGATCTTTCAATCTAAGCGCCCACTGCACTTGCCCGCCAAATTGAAACAACTTAACAAAATTACGCTTTTGATTTGGATTTATCATCTGGCAGTAATAGTTAACAAACTCAGCCAACGATGCCGCTTGTTGCGAAGTGAGTTGATGAAATGAAACAGCCTTCTTGATAACTGTTTTGGGTTGCATGACACACTCAACATCTGTGACACACTTAAATAAAGCATGAGTAAAATTGCGAGTAATCGCGGAACTGTTGTTTTCAAATAATGTGCCTAGTCTTACATCACCCTGATTAACGGTTGCAAATGGATTAAATAATGCAGCCCATTCGCTGTCAGTCAGTGGAAATGTAAGTGCCAATTTTTTATAACAGAGATTTTTTTCTTCTTGATTTAGTTGCGAATATAATACCGTCACTAACTGTATAGCATAGTCAATTAAATTCTTTTTACCTGCTATCAGCGCAGCATCTCCTTCTCCATCAGGTGATTTTTTTAAAAGATTCAGCATGAAATCTCGCGTTTCCATTCCTGTTTTCACTTTTAAACTAGGCTCATTAGCTGGCGCAGCAGATAAATCTAATGGGCTTTCTCCGAGATTTTCATTTTCTGCTGACGGTTGAAAACCTGAATTAATAAAATCATTCATCATATTAAACGGTGTAGCCAAGGTCTGCCATAACCCTTTTAACAAGCCATCCCATACAAACCCCTTAATTCCTCCAACAAACCCCCAAAATGATTTAAAACTTTCAGCTTGATAAGACTGTTCATTTGCCTGAATGTATGGCTGGGTTAATGGACGACGTATCACAGCCAGTAAATTATATTTATGGAGTAACTGCAACACAGCCCCTACCTTTTTAGCAAACCAATCCAACAGTTGCTCGTAATTTTCTGGCCCGCTCATTTGATTGCCTTCAGGGTCGCGGTATCCAGCATTGAAATTGCCATCATGCATAGCACTATATTCTTCTGATACAGCATTCGAAGGACCGCCATGCTTCAGTGCTGCATAAGCCATACCTGGACTTTGCTTGCGTGATAAATTTGCCTGCTGAATTTGTTTCATCTCTTCAAAGTAGAGCTTTATTGTTTTTGATTGAAGTAGTGATGCAACATGGTCCTTCGCTTGTTTAGCAATTTTTTCAGCGACAAACTCTGACGGCACAGGATAAAAATAGGAAATGAGAGTACTTAAATAACGAAGCACTGTTTCATATTGCTTAAGCTTGTCAGTTGTTAACAAAACAGGCTTATTAACAGTCAGATACCGCACAAGTTGTTCGCACGTTGCTTTGCTAATTGGGTTAAATACTTCGGCATTGGTAATGAAGTGTATAAAGCAATTTTTAAAATTAGCATCGTACTTGGCTTGCTCATATAAACTGTAAATTAAATTTTTAAATAACGCATAAAATATTTTCTGGCAGTCTTCAAAGTTGCGATTTGTTTCATGCAACGCTTGCGTGAGTTGCCTATGTTTCTCGATAATGTGTTCGTTTAAGACTAAATCAGGCAACTCAGGTAGTTGACTGTCAAGAGCAGGTAAAAAGTGGTTCTTGATACGTGCAACCGTCTCACGGAAGGTTGTGGAATACTCCATAATCCGCGACGATTGCAACATGCGAATAACAAACGAGGCACACAACTCATTTTCTTGCTTAAAATGCTTGTCGAAATTTTTCGGAACAACACCAATGAAGGGTAAAATATCTCCGTTATCATTTCGAATAACTTGACCATAATATATGTCAGGAATAAATTGATCGGGAGCAATGGGATCATAAGCAATATGGCCTCGAGTGCTGCCATGCATTGCCTGCAAGTACTGCAGCTGTTGCGGAGTCAATGGATTATTGTCACAGCTAGCACGTGAACTTTCACTACAACCACTGTCTCTAGGAAATGCCTGCACCTCGAGTGTACCAGCACGTCTATACATGGGTGTCTGTTTGTAAGCTCCACTTTTATCTTTAAAGTAAGTACCGTTATCACAGGGTTGGTAAAAACTTTCTAGTGTCACATTACCATTAACATCTCTGTTAACAATGAATTGCCGTTTGTATTTTTTATAGTGTTGATTTTCAAAATACGCCGGCTCAGGAAACAATTCTGCAACCAAATTATCGACGATTGCATTATAGAGCAATTCATCATGCTCAGTGGATTGTAATTGACTCATATAGTCAAAGTCAGTCAGTAGTGTTAACGCTTCAAACTTAACACCGAGCGCAGCATTCATGTGAACTTCAGCAGGCCCTTGTCTATGCAAACTCAACTGCTTGAAACGCGTCCCCCAATCCGCTTCTAATTCATTAAATTTAAACGGATAAGCATTAGCTTCGTTTGACAGGTTCACAGTACCATCCCAATTAGCACCTATACCTAAAGCCTGACCTGGGTTGATTTGAAAACTTTGCAATAGCTCAAATAAATATTGTGAAATGATATCTAAATCGTCGTTAGAGAACTGAAGATGTAAATTTGTATGTTGTTTTTTGTTATTCGTACTTCCATTTAAATAATCGAGATTTTGCTTTAACAATGAGGATATTTTTTCTGGATTTAAAAAACTAATTGGCTCAGCAATAAATGGATTGACAAATTTTTCGCTGTCAAGCGTATCATAACTTTGACTTTTATACTCAACTCCCAGATCTGCCAACGTATTTTCGATCCACACCTTAAAGTAAGCACTGACCGGAACTAACATACGATGCGACAGTTGACGCTCGATAATCGCATGCAACTCACTCACTGGAATAAATTTAGGAACATATTTTACTTGCGCATCAAAGTGTCCGCCTACTTTCATACCGAATGCATTCAATAGCAGGGTATCCGTTTCATTTGCCAGACGACCAGCGCGATTAAAATTATAGTTATAGTTTTGTATAAATGGATTTTGAGTTGCTGATCTATTTGGTAATTTAGAATCCACAACAACTGGCTTACTGATTTCTTCTGATTTCACTTCCTCAACACGATTAGACAGTGAACCTCTTTTAATAAAGTCAGATGGCGGATAGAGCAAACAAGGGTATTTTTCAAATAACGATTTATTGGATGCAGTTGACCATCCCACCATCATGCCAAGTAATTGCCATAATGAATCCTTATCACACTCTGACCCATACTGCTTTATTTCAGTTAAAATATTTTCATAATATTTTTCTAATTGCTGACGATCAAGACTCTCACGATGACCCGAATGATAATCTTCTATCAGCTGATTAAATTGTTTTATGGCGTGATAGATAGCTCGTGTATGGATAGGAAATTCACCTATAATCATCGGTAAGCGATATTTAAATGCTGTATCGTGCTGACAGCTATGATTACTCGCTATCAATACATCACACAGTTCAATTGATTGGGTCATCAACTCTTCTTCAGTTAATTGCACAGAAAAGCTGATACCCATAGCCGTTCGAAGTTGGTTAATCACTTCTTGGTCTTTACATGTCATTGCAAGCAAAGGCGAAACGCTTAACAGGGCTTCATCATCATTGGATAATGATGAACTAAATGCAATTGGTAATGTCTGCTTTAACGTGGCAAAGTCATTTTCTTGTAATGGCATAACTATGAAGCTCCGATAATATAAAGAAGAACAGCAATATTGCCCATCTATGTGAACGCATTGTTAGATGAATCCAAATTCTACTTGATTCCCTCTCCCCTTGTGGGAGAGGGTTAGGGCTGACGGATCGACGCAAATTTTTAATGTCTATTTTTACCTCTCCCCTTGTGGGAGAGGTAAATTTTTCTTTTAGGACAACCGCGGCACCATTGGCATACGCTCTTGATTTTCTCCTTCAGGAGCATCCAAATCATCCGCCTGACCTTCTGGATGATCACCCGCCGCAAACTCATCTACCTCATCATCTTCTTCAATCACATCGAGAAAATCTCGCTGCGCTAACTGCGCTGCAGGCGGTGAAACATCATATTTAAGAAGCTCGAGAAATTCATTTCTATCAAATGGTCGCTGATTCGCTACGCGAGGTTTGTAGAATTGGTTGCTTTGATTCGTTAAAACCAGCTTATCAGCGACTCTTTCAATAATATAACTCCACACATTCTTACTTTTTACACTCATTTTTTTATGACATTTGCTTAATTCAATCTGCATAATTTTCAATAATGAATTTTGGCCTTCCGCTTTATTAAACTCATTAGCAGCTGCTTTGCGAATAAACGCCTCTATTAATGAAGATACATCATCACAACCCATGAATAGATCATGTTTTAAAAGTTCATTCACTGCTCGTACATCATTCTTGCCATAGACACCACCATGTTTTGAATGAAAATTGGCAAGTGAAATACTGCCTAAATTAAATTTTCCAACAAGGTCTTTGCAGTCATCATCTCGTACTATCGACATGTACTTGTGCCGTGCCGAAACGCGAATCAATACCTCAAAAAAATCTTTGAGATCTATTGTATCTTCTTCTTCATCACTTAGGACAGCACACCGATCAATCGCACGGTCAATAGCATTTTGTACTGAAAGAATAGAGTTATTTGTTGATTGAGAAGCGTGGCCATCGACTTTTGTGTCTTCTGAAAAAGTAGCGGCAACAACACTTGCACCAACAGACGCACTTTGCGTTTGACTCTGTATATTTGCGAGCACACCATTTGGCATAGACAATGCTTGTGATTCTAGCAATAAAGCTTGCTCAGGGCGTTGATGTAAACTCAGAATAGCCAATACTTTTGATACCGATAGTGTAGTCTCTAACCCCATTGAAGCAGACCGTACAAGTAGTTTTGCAAGATTCACTACAACATCAGAAACAGAATCTGTGCTTAAACCCGATATCAAACTGACTTCCGAGTGGGAACTACGTGTGCTTTTCGCACTGCTCTGTACACGATTCATTCTTAGATCGTGATCTAAGCTATGCACTGCTCGTCTGATTTCATCAATTGAATTTGCTGTTAATGGCAGCATCGATATCATACCGGAAATTTCTGTGAATCTTAAACTACACTGACTGAGTGACGAGGCCAAGCAACTCAACATAGCGTGTTGTGAACTATGCAAATCATGCTTAGGCTGCATAAAATCGTGATCTTTACGTTCTGAAATTTCTCTTACTTCACGCGCACATTTCGCCAGTGATTGGCCTAAATGGGAAAGCGTTAAACGTAGCGCAGAAATAGCATGCGTCACTTGAATCGCTTTGCCATAGTTATCATAGTCACTATCATCTATGACGTGCCCACTCGAATTTGTAGCGGCTTCCCTGACGACATCGAGTGCTTGATTTGACGCATTTTCAATTTTATTTTTATCGAACAATGCCAAAGAGCGGCTGAAAGTCATCTCCAACAACTCTTCACATAATAATGACAAACAACAAGATGCAACCATCGCAGTAGCGTTTACGCGATTTGAAGAAATGTGTGTCTTCATGGCTGAATGGTGATTGTTGTGGCGTGCTGAAGGATTATCAACATTTTTATTTAATGCTTCAATGCAATTTTTTGTGAACGCTTGCAGGATATTGGATGCCTGACTCACTAGCTTACCGATTGAGTCATCAGACAATGCTTCGTTCTTATCTCGATCATTGATATTTTTTGCAGCTTTTACCGCAGCTATAGACTGTAAAAAAGGCATGATAAATAGGCTATGAGCACTTAATGTTGTCGCTATACGTGTTCTAGTCCCAGAGGCTAGTTGATCAGCCATGTCTTGGTTCAAGCCAGGGATTTGCCTATCTTCCCCTTCAGCATTATTCAGCACTCTGACGATATGATCAGCCAATTTATCCATTACCGCATCTGATACTAAAACACTGTCTAAAAAAAGCGGGTTATGAACTAATTTATCTTCCTCTTCCTTGCTGAGTTTGCGCAGCGCTTCTCTTAACACACCTGAGTGACACAGTGAAACTGTTAATGTGCGAGAAAACGTTGACTCAGAAGAACGATTAGTTGTTTTTGATGATGACCGTGATGCTGAATCTTTATCGGCACTTAAACGCGTCGCATTACTGATAAAACTTAAGTTAGATTGTGAATGATCGCCTGTTTTTATTTTATCAACACCATCACTCAATCGATTACATTGTGCACTCGCAAGACCTAATGCACGAAAAAATGTTTCAACGCTAACCCCCGTCTCTAGCCCCACTAAAGCTAAAATTCCTAATGCACCTGATAAAAATCCTGTACTATTACCTTGCGAAAACGCGATCGTTGATTTTCCACTACTGTTAATATCTTTTCGTTCAGCACCGGGTTGTAAAAAATCAAGATTGGAGCGATGAACCAACACGATTTTTTCCATAACACTTTGCAAATGTTGATGTAATGAAACATTCTCAGAAGCAGATTCTAATCCAACATTTTTCGCACTTTTTTGATGTGAAGCCACTACTGATTCTTTATATTCTTTTGCTTTTTTCTGTTCATCTTCATCTGGCTGAGTAGGAAGATACGGATACTCACTCACCGAGTGTAATTCACGCAATGCAAAACAGATTCCCGCAACCGAATTCAGTGTCGCAACCAGTGCTCCACACGTGACAACCTCACTAGCACCCAGCACAACAGGCGCAGAAACACCGAGTTCTTGACACCTTTCCAATCTTTCTTTTAATTGGCTGACTCTCGCCATCAATGCATCTAAATCTGCACCCGAATTTTCTTTTCGTGTTTTCATGACTTGGTCGAACTCTTGCTTGCTTCCTTTGTCATTTTGAGTGAAATCGATTGCGCCACTGACTTCCCGAGATATCACGCCTACAAAATCAGTGATCACCAATGGAATAGCCGATATGACTGAGCCCAACCTAGCACTCACCTCAGCGCTTAAACCTATCATCTTATTATCACTTTCATTCGCGGCCAAACCTAAGCCTGCATTGACTTCGCAGACAAATGAGTCAAAGACCAGCGTTAATTCAGATAGGTTTTGTGAGGGGACTCTGCCTTCATTTATATTTTCATTGATAGTGCTCGCCTTACACAATGATCTTTTCGTAATATCAACAGCAACATCTTTATTTTCGGTTACGGCTTCATTGACAACAGCAACAGCAATCGCAGATGAATTGACAGCACGTAAAGCTGTGACAAACGCTCCGGATGCTAGCATCCTAACGAACACAGAGATATTTGGGCCAGCTAGGCCATGATCGCTACTCAACTTCACAGCTGGATCGAAATTCGAAATAGCCTTTTCAAGATCTTTTAATGCTTTGAAAGAAGCTCGACTATCTTTGCTGTCTTTAAAAACTTTCATGCAAACCGTAAACTGGTGATAGATATTTTTTTCTTGCTCACTACCTTCCGATTCTCCATCCAGAAAATGAACCAATCCAGTTGATTCACGAAATATCGCACCCATCGTATCTAATGCGGCTGATAACACAGCTGAGACTGTGACCGTTGCCGACACAGGCAATGACGCACTTAGTTCCGCCGCTGAAACGTGCGATTGAGCAAAGCGTTCTTTACCAAATTTTTTATTAATTTCAACATCCAATTGCCGCAATATTCCGCGTAACTCTGCTGATAATGCCCGACAATTCGCTGAGAATCCTGACTGATGATTTGCGATCTCGTTAGCTACATTCAATTCAAATGCATCAGGTCGGTTAAATTTTTCTGGATGATGAACTGAATTGAAAATACCCTGAATAGCTGCTGTTAAATCCAATCCAAGCTGAGAAATATGTGTCACCGCGGTCGCTGATGCAACAGTCACTCTAGACACTAATGAAGCTGTCACGTTGGCAGAGTCAGCTAATGCCGCTTTTATTTCTGGAAATAATTGCAAACTAGGAATATTGACAGCCTCATCAGCTTTTGGTTCTTTAGCGAGCGCTTCCAGCACAGCTAACAATGAATCTCTTTCCGACATTTTTTGGTTGGAGACTATAGTTGACTCATTGAATGCTTGTCTTGCTAACGAGCTGCCTCTGTGCATACCAATGCTAGATGCTGCTGTTACTCCAGTTGTTGCGGATAGATTTTTGCTTAAAGGAGTTGAAATATTATTATTTTGCGGCATTTTTTGTTCCCTGTCTGTTTACATTATGAATGGATAGATAGTGACCACTAACGATCTCTTTGTTAAAAAATAATTTTCGGCATTCTATCGGGAAAAGATGGAAAAGACTAATAATTAGTGAGGCGAATTAGTGAGGCGAATCTAGGTAAGACAGACTATCGATAAAATATTCCTTCAACTGACAAATATTTTGACTCACATAATCACTGCTCTCTCTCGTATCTTTCGCATTATGCCCAATATTCCTGTCCAACATAGCGGCCAACAAAGCGACTCCATAGTAGTAACAAAGATCAGAAGCTTTTTAGCCGCTCGCCAGATAATCTTTACCATACTGCGACAAATAATCATGATAATTACCCAAATAATTTTGCACGCCGTATTGCTCTGACAAAGATAGAACTCGTGTTGAAATATGATCGATAAAGTATCGACTATGACTAACAAACAACACCGCCCCTGGAAATTTTTGAATGGCTTCGATCAACGCATCAATAGACTCAAGATCTAAGTGGTTAGTCGGCTCATCAAAAATCAGTACATTGTGTTTTTCTAATATTAATTTCGCCATAATTAATCGCGCTGACTCACCGCCACTTAATGCAGAAATCTTTTTGTGAACATCATCACCTCGAAATAAGACTTGGCCTAACACCTTTCTAATTTCTTGAGCAGGCGCAGCAATCGTATTTTCCATCCACTGCCAAACAGTCTGCTCAGGTGGTAGTTGCGTACGATAATCTTGCGCAAAATAACCAACTTGCACCGTATCACTCCATTCATAATGACCATGATCAGAATGGATTTCAGCCAATAAAATTTTCAATAACGTTGACTTGCCAATACCATTCGGTCCGATGATGGCACATTTGTCACCGCGGTTAATATTAAATGAAACATCTTTTAATAAAATTCGGTCATCAAACTTTTTATGAAGATTTTCGACCTTGATAACATATTTTCCTGATGATTTCTGCGGAGAAAAATGAAAATAAGGTTTAAAAATATTGGAATCTTTAATTTCAACTAACTCAATACGATCAATCATTTTTTGACGCGATGCTGCTTGCGCTGCTTTGCTTGCCTTCGCTCCAAAACGATCAACAAAGCTTTGAAGAGCTTCAATTTTTTTCTCTTGGTTTTTTAATTCACTTTGTTTTAACCGTAATCGCTCTTCTTTGGTTATGCAAAATTTCTCGTAATTTCCTGGATAATCCAACACAGTGTCATAATCAATGTCGAGAATATTCGTGGATAAATTATTGAGAAATCCTCTATCGTGTGAAATAAAAATCAAGAGTCCTTTAAACGTTGTTCTTAAAAATTCTTCTAACCACGCTATCGATATAATGTCTAAGTGGTTAGTTGGTTCGTCTAACAACATAATATCGGGTTTTTGAAAAAGCACCTGCGCCAATAAAACACGCAGCTTATAACCGCCTGATAACGCACTGAGGGGGCCCGTATGATATTTCTCAACGATGCCTAAACCAATCAATAAATTTTTAGCAACAACTTCGGCTTCATAGCCGCCTTGATGCATAATTGTTTCTTCAAGCTCACTTAAACGATAACCATCGGCTTCTGTGAAATCATGTTTATCCAATATTTTTTCTTTTTCAGTCAACGCATTCCACAATATTGCATTACCGCGAATAACAACATCGATTAAACGATTCTCTTCATAACGGAAATGATCTTGTTTCAATATACCTACACTAAGATTTTTTGCTTTCTCAACACTGCCTTGCGTTGAAGACTCTTCTCCGGCTAATATCTTGAGAAAGGTTGATTTACCTGTTCCATTTGCTCCGACCACACCATAACGTTGCGTAGGCAATAAAATTAAATCGACTTTCTGAAATAAGGATTTTTTTCCAAATTCCATGCTTAAACTGCGAATATCTAACATTTAGCCTAGTCTCGTTTTGTGTAGCGTATTATTTAGGGGATATTTATCACTGCGGAGAAATAATCTCTATGCACCATAATAGTATTTATTGATCTAATATGCAATAATTTTATACAGCTTTTTCAATATAGTTACACTTTCCTTTGTATTTAGTAGCCTTTATAGCAGATAATTTTATGAACATAGTGATAAAACAAGGATAACCTATGAAAATCTGGCAAACAGAGTTCACTCTTGTCGATCTTTTAGCTCGCGGCAAAAATACCATGATAGAACATCTAGGCATAGAATTTCTTGAAATTGGCGATGATTACCTAATTGCACGCATGCCAGTGGATAACCGAACCAGACAACCTCTCGGGATCATGCATGGAGGCGGCTCTTGTACGCTTGCGGAAACAGTCGGAAGCACTGCAGCCAATTGCTGCGTCGATACAAGCAAGTTCTATTGCGTTGGGCTAGACATCAATACTAACCATCTGCGATCAGTCAAAGAAGGCTACGTCATTGGTACGGCCAAACCGTTTCATTTAGGCAGATCGACGCAGGTTTGGGGCATTGAGATAGTCAATGAAAAAAAGCAGCTAGTTTCGGTGAACCGGTTGACAATGGCGGTGTTGGAAGTTAGATAGTACAGCGTCAACGTTTTTTTGGCATAAAAACACCTCTCACCCTAAGGACCTGTGCAACAATAACTTATCTTTCTTGCATCTCATCTTGAGGCTATCTTTGAACGTTTTATTCTTCGAGAAAACACTTACATAGCGCAACTATGCGCGTATTTTCTCGAAGAATAAAACGTTCAAATCTAACCTCAATCTGAGCGCAAGAAAGATAAGTTATTGTTGCACAGGTCCTAACACTCTCCCACAAGCAGAAAGGAAATAAAAAGTTATAGATACCTCATTTTTTTCCTCACATCCAATTCAACTTGAGCTTCTTTAATAGCTCTTTTCTTCCCTTGCTTAAATAGCGTCAGCTCAGCAGGCGTTTGCAACGCTGATTCATGTGCTGAGATCGCGCGTTCAACCTGAAAACTGGCGGCAAGCAACTCTTCTTTTGGTTTCCGCTGCGAGACGAAGAGTGAAAATGTTGATAATGCATCTGACATCTTAACATCATTGTCTTTATATTCATCTGCTAGCATTGATAACGTCTCCGCAAGCTGCTTAGTCGTATGCTTTCGTGCCTTACATAAAACTTGAAACGATTCCATGAGATCAGGATTATTTTCAGCAATAAATTCTAATGCCTTCTCCATTTTCAGCAAAACTTCTTTCATCATCAACACTGAATTTTTGATTGAAACAACTTGTAAATCAGCTTTACCTTTATCCTTAAGATGCGCATTAGCTTCAGCAAATTTAGCCGCCGCAGGAAACTGGATATTCATTGCAGTCACCATGTTTTTTGCATCTTGAATCGGAATACCCAAATAAAAATCGATATGTGTTGCAAAGCTTTCAAAACGATAAGAGTTCTGATATTGCGCCTCTCCTAATTTTTCTCTCACCCCAAACGCATAAATCAATGCAGCTTCAGTAAAGTCACAGTTCTCACTGGATATTTTATATTTAGCACCCAGATGATTGAACGCATTAGCGATGGTTTTCATTGCAATATGTTTATTTTCACAAAACAACTGATAATTTTCCAGGATAGTTTTGTTCGAAAAATACTGATGAACAAATTCTTTAAATTTATCAGATAAAATAATATCAACCATCGTATTTATTTTAACGCAGACTGAAGAAAAGTTTTCATAGCGTCGCTCAGCATGGTCCATCATTTGCTTATCATAGTTAACATTATAATAACGAATTAATTTTTCCAGGGCATCAAAATTATAAAGATATATATAAAAAAAGCCTGGTGACAAAACAGGTTGACTCTCACCATAAAGCCCAATTGTCTTTATTTCATGTTTATAGTCCATGCAACAAAAAGCTGGAAATTCCTGAATACCCGCAAACTGCAACAGAAGATGAATCATCACATTATTATTTTTTGTATTGGCTAGCGATATGTCGTAGGATGAAATGAGCTTATCAAAAAGAGCGACCATTTCATCATATTTATATTTCTTTTCAGCAATAAAGATTGGATTGTCGCTCAAGACAATTCTTTTTTTCACTTCTTCAAAGCCAGGTAATGGTATTGATTTATCCTTACAAATTTTTTCCAATACATTCAAGGTAGCTAACTTGATAGATTCAATCGTTGGTAAAATTTGCTTTTGCTTTTGCTTTTTATCTCTTTCAGTCAGTGATTCATATATCAAAGATGTTTTCTGTATCATTAATAGATCTTGAAGCCTAACAAAATAAGCTGCAATATCTTTAACATCTTGATCATTTTCATTATCGATAAAACATTTCAGATTGCCGCTCATCAAATTCATAAAAGCTTGTTTCGCTAGGTCGTATTTAGGACTTTCCTCATCCAGAATATCGTCAACATCCGGACCAACTATCCCATGTAACGCAATCAGCCACTGGCGCTTATCTTTGCTTAACTCTTCTTGCAATTTATTTAATTTTGCATCGTCAGATTCTACTTCTGGCGCAACAACTAATGCAGGGGCTACACTCGAAGGTCCAACTGGATCTTGTTGTTCTACTGGGTCCTCGAATTCCTGCTCGGGCTCTGGAGAAGAATCAGAATCAGAAACAGCTTCAAATAAAGGCATAGGAACTCCCAAGTCCATAAAAAACCTATTTACTCTATTATCCATTTTGAATCCTCATATTAACAATTTGATTTACATAAATAAAATTCTGCAAAAGCTTATTTATTACCTGCTTAAGCTTTAAAAAATGATTTTGAATAGCGTGAATAATACCAGATCGATTTGTTTTTTTACAGGCAAAAATAATCCTGGTCATTAAGCTCCCTTAGCAGATTAGTAGTTGTAGTCTTCCTTCTTTTTGATAGCATGACCCACTACAGATTCAACAGACTCACTGTCTGGTTTAATTCTGATTATCAAAAACTACTCAACGCCAGGGAAAGAATTATGAAATTTAAATATACCGCACTAATCACCAGCTTGATGATGTCAAACATTGTCTCAGCAGCAACCGCTGTTGATTTGAGCCATCAATCCATTCAATATTTACAACATTACTTTTCGACAAACAAAACAGCCGCCGCTTCACAACTCACTCAGCTGAAAGAAGTTCGTGTTGACGTTGATCAAAACCAAACAACACATAAACGCATTCAGCAAACCTATGCAGGTTTTCCAGTTTGGGATGCAACTGCCGTCATTCACACTGCAAAACCTGGCATAACAGCCGCTGCAAATTCAACAACCATGAATGGTGTGATTTATGAAGGTTTAGAAAAAGATCTTGCTGGCACAACAAACTTTGCAATGAATGATGCTCAAAAAGAAAAAGCATTATCACAAGCGAAAATTGCTTACGAACAAAAAACGAATGTTCATGGTGTCAGCTATCAACAAGAAGAAACGAAAACAATTATTTACGTTGATGAAAACAAGCAAGCGCATTACGCTTATTTAGTGAGTTTTTATGATGATGATCATATTCACGGTGCGCACCGCCCTACTTTCATTATGAATGCTGAATCACTGCATATTTATAAAAACTGGGACCAAGTTTTCACAATGGATACGCAGGTTGTCGGCGGTGTTGGCGGCAATGAAAAAACAGGTGCGCTTATTTATGATAACGCAACAGGAAATATTCCTGCATTGAATATGAGTACATTTTCATATGACACTGAAGTAGCGCCCGGACAAAAAATCAAAAACACTCTCTGTATATTTACAAATGATGACCTTGAAGTGCAAGATGTCTCTTATGATTCATCTGTTATTTCTGTACCTTGTCAACCACAAGCATCACACAACAACATCCTCTGGGTTTCCAATGATGCTAATTTCACACGTTGGAATGATGATGAAATGAATAATGGCTTCTCGCCTAGCTTAGATGCATTTTATGCTGGCACCATCATCAAAAAACTTTATCAAGATTGGTATGGCATTCCTGCGTTAGTCCAAGAAGATGGTAAAACGCCTATGAAAATGGTGTTGCGCACCCATTACGGCAGAAAGTTTGATAACGCTTTTTGGGATGGCAAGCAAATGACATTCGGTGATGGCGGCAGCATGTTCTACCCACTTACCTCGCTCGATGTAGGAGCACATGAAATCAGTCATGGATTTACTCAACAACACTCCAACATCGATGGCTCACAAGATCAAATGGGTGCTCTGCATGAGTCATTCTCTGACATCGCAGCTGCAGCGGCAGAATATTATGTGACTGGAAAAAATTCATGGAAAATTGGCTCTACAATCTCAAAAGGTGATAGCCCACTTCGTTACATGGACACACCAACAAGAGACAGCCGTTCATTGGATAACATGAAAGATTTTAAAGAAGGAATGGATCCACATTTATTAGCCGGCGTTTTTAGCAAAGCATTTTATCTTATTGCAACCACTCACGGCTGGGATACACATAAAGCATTTGACACGATGGTCAAAGCGAATATGTATTATTGGAATTCCAGTATGAAAACATTTGGGGATGCTGCGTGCGGTGTGGTTTCTGCAACGAAGGATCTCAACTACAATGTTGCAGATGTACGTGTTGCGTTTAGCAAAGTGGGAATTGATACGGATAATTGTTAAATACTCTATAAATATAGACATTCCCGCTGATAACAACATCACTTCCTCAGCGGGAATTCCTACCCTCCTCACATATCTATTTGATTTATATCGTTTTCTATTCTTTTATTGTTTCTTAATCTTTTTTATAATTTTTATCTCGAATAAACATAAACCTACTATACTTAATTAAGAACCATTATGAAGTGGTGGACAAATGTTTCTCATAAGACTTTTTCAAAATAAAACTGCACTGAGCAATAAAGCTTGGGAAAATTTTCTCGCTGTACACAATGAAATAAAAAAAATAGAACAAACAATATTTCCAAGTAAAGATAATGAAACTCCAGAAAATAAAAAACAAGCATTTAATGAGTTGAAAAACAATCCTGAATATCAAAGAAAATGCATACAGGCAGCAGAACTTTTATCTGAAATAAGAAAATCAGGAGATATCGATCAAAGCAAAAAATTAGTAAATTCAGCTAAGCCCGATTTACATGATGCTGGCACAACGCAAGATGTAGATTATTGGTTTCATGAATATACAAAAAGAATACAGGTGTTCGATTGGCTCAACCATCTTAGCAGCACAGCGATTCAGCAACTACTTGAGAAACAATCTAATCATTTAGAGGTGAAAGGTGGTTTTGGATTAGCAAGCATGTCATTACTCATCGCACTTGAAAAACAAAAAAGACCCGACTTCCATTGTTATACCGTCGACATACTGGAATTGGATAATTCCTTAGATAAACTATTTAAGGGCTACAAAGAATTGCCTGAAGGAGTTTCTCATCGAGCTCAAGTCATCATAAATAATAATTCTCATTACACTACTGTCGATTTTCATATCTCCCGAGAGGGCGTAAAATTTATTTTACTAGATGCTGCAAATGAACCAAGAGCAGCAGTAGTGCTCGATAAATTTATGCAGAATGAAGCTATTGTTGACGGAGTGGCAGTAGGAGCCGACAGAGCTATACAGAAAGATGCAAAGAGTTGTCCCGTCTTTGCTTTAGATCAAGCTATACAAATTTCTAAGATAGATATTTTTGAAGATCTTAAAAAGTTAGAATCTGAAAATTTCCAAGTCACTTGGTTAGATATGCCCCCAGAGCTCGTTAGACTTGCTCAATCTCCAAGCTGGATAGAAGAATATAAAAAACGGTATCTAAGCGAGCACCCATCAGTCAGCGCAGAGGAGCTTGATAGAAACTTTCCTCCATCTCTCAATATACCATTTAATCACCCCAAGACGGGGGCAGAAGTTAATTGCTTAAATTCACCTGAAATACTATTTAAAGAATATAGCGCCGCTGTTTTACATTTTATTAAAACTCATACTCCTGAAGATCTTACCCAAATATACAAAAAGGAAAATACTCCATCAGCTCCACATCGTGATAGCACAGCTCAAGCTATGAGTGGACTTACGATAAAGAAGCTTGACTACGAGACCTTAATGACGCTTCGCTCCCTTAAAGAACCTGATCCAGGAGAAATCTCACCTCACACTGCAGTAAATTTGCCAGGAACACCTGAACATACAGAATCTGAAGATAAAACTCAAAAATCTCAAATAACTACATCTAGTCAATATAGATAATATAGGAGCTCATATGTCACTAAATGCTCGATTAAAAAATAAAGCTTTTTACCCAGAATTAAATAGTCTATTTTTTAGTTATCTTTTAAAAATTAAAAAATATGAAGGTGTTAAATGCGAAAGATTGTGCGAGCTAGCGAGGCAAGCCATCCAAGATAAGAACTATAGCTTAGCAAAAGAATATTCTATCGCCATCATCATAAATTATGGCGTACCAGGATTTATACTTCATCATGAAGTAACTACTGCTAGCCTTAAAAAAGATGAAGTGATAGAACAAGATGTCAGTAACGCATTAACCTATTTATTTCTTGCGAAAATACTTTTTAACAAAGATCCTCACGCTAAGGAAATGATGCAACAACATATGAATGGAGAGAAAATATTCGAGTCAAATTATTTTGTAACTAAACAACAAGAACTCATGGATTTATGGGAGCTTGATAACAGTATGATAGACGAATGCAAAAATACTGCAAAAGAGTTAGCTAATAGAGCAATTGAGAAAAAATTAATTTCACCTTCAACAAACTTAGGGCTCGTGCAAAAATAACTTTTCAATCTATTATCGAATTCAATAGAGCACTGCAAAGCGGATTAACGCTTCGCAGTAGCAGCCAATTCAATCTGACGGTGATACAAAGCTTGTATAGGACGCGCATTCTCTCCGTGAGAGGCTTTGTTGAGAGCGTCGACTTGCGCAGAGGACACTGTTATCGCGTGATCCAGGACTATCCATTCTAATCCTTGCGTACACGGCGGAGTCGTCAGTGACCCTGCAAAATGATAATAACTTTTTTCGTTTGGAATTAAACTGATTGGATTAATCCGGTCGCCTTTTATTGAAAAGTCTTTGCCTTCTTCAGTGGGGATATGATTGATAATATTTTTCAATGTTGGGTTTTCTTTTCCTATCTTAGCAAACACTGCAACAACCGCTGCAGAACCATCATCTCCTTGATGCACGAAATGAATTTCTAATGGAAATGATTTGTCATGAAGTTTAGTTTCACTCGGCGTGTGAATATGAAATTGAACCAATTTATATTGATGATGATTAAATGAAATTGTTTCTTGAGCTGATTTTGGAAAATTTAACTGCACACTATGGCCAGTATTCGTAATTGTTTCAGTATGGTCTAACATCAAAAACGTATTGCCATTATCTGAGATTACCATTTCAGCAGGTTCATAATCCATGGTAAGCATGTTCGTGGTAACGTTGGCTTTTTTAGGAATATTAATAGGAGATTGAGTCTTTCCTGTTGAGCACAAACGAAAACTGGGATCCAGCTTTCCCCAATTCGCAGGCCCTATATCACCTTTATAGCTCCATTTGACTTTAATACCTGAGTCATTCGCTGCATGTACATTCAAACTGAATACACTACCCATCATCAACACAGCGTACACAATTTTTTTGAGAGCCATTATCAAAGTACCTCCATGGTAAGTAAAATACATTTAAAATATATAATAGAATTTGAGTAGAAATGCAATTATAATCCCAAACACGGCAGCTAAAATCGCGCAAAACAATAAAAGGCAAAGAATGCACTCTCTAGTAGACCAGTTTTCACAAACGATCGCTGCACTTCAAATGAATGTACCTTTTGTGCTGACACTCATTGGATGCCTCCTTGCCATTCATATACTGAATTGGATTGTCGGATTTCGTTTAAATATCTTGGGAATTTATCCACGCAAACTTTTTGGATTGCCAGGAATTTTTTTTTCGCCGTTCTTACACGGACACTTTAATCATTTATTTTTTAATTGCATTCCCTTGGCTATATTAACGAGTTTTGTGCTGTTGCAAGGAATGACAACGTATTTGTGTGTGTCGTTCATCATTATTACTTTAGGCGGGTTAGGCACTTGGCTGATCGGAAGAAAAGGACTACACATCGGAGCCAGCGGATTAATCATGGGATATTGGTCTTATCTATTAATTGACGCTTATTACCATCCGACAATTCTGTCAGTAGCACTGGCCGCTGTCTGTCTTTATTATTTTGGTGGAATGATCTTTAATTTATTTCCTAGCGAAGTCAGCTCATCTTGGGAAGCACATGTGTCCGGATTTCTCGCTGGGTTAGCGGCTTCTTATTTGACTCCGATGCTTCTATCTTACATCTAAGGAACGAGCACGAAATAACTCCCGCAACTTGGCGCTCAGTTGCGGGAGTTATTTCGTGCTCGTTCCTAATACGGCACAATCATCACTTTCGTACCCACCGCAGCAAAATGAAACCGAATCCAACGCGCATCCGCAACATGCAATCGAACACAACCATGACTCAGATTTGCTGCTGCAACTTCATTTGATCCATGAAGCGCTTGTCCACCACTGAAATACATACAATAAGGCATAGGTGCACCACCCTCACCCAATGGAAAACGTTTGGAAACACATTCCTCATCGCCCAATGATTGAATCCGAAAAACACCTGCACCGGTCTTGCAAGGACGTCCCAAATCTTCGCACCACTCAGAACCGGCTGTCGCCAATCCAGATTTCACAAGTTTACCATCTGCTAAATATGCTCCCCAAGCATGGCTATTTGGATTCACAATGATAACCTTCTCGCCCACAGGCTTTATTTGACTAGGCATATAGGGAGTAAAATATTCACCATCCTCTCTCGAAGAACTATATCTCGGGGTTCGATCAGGTTCTTGATCTCGGTAAATCTCTCTGTTTGAATAGCGATATTGAGGAGGATCTCTATATTCTTCATGGCTAAAAGTCGCCGTATCATCATCACCCCACACTTGTTGCGGCGTATTATGATACGTACCCGAGTCACCTGAAGAAGAGCTAAAAGAGTAGTCATCTTCTTCGCCATCGCTGGCATGAACATTCGCAGAAGTGAGCAAAAAGGCTAACGCTATAACCATTACAGACATCTTGTAAATGCGCATGGTAGCTCCTCATTTTTCTCCTTTAAGTTATATTTTACGCCAAAAACGACCTCTTTTTTTGCATTATTTAATCAAATATTTTTCTATTGATTTTTAATTAGTTAGCGCTGATTTTTGGGGTAAACCCTGGAAAACCAATGGTTTCTACTAGGGCATCTAACTAACTGATAGCTCGCTTGCACCGCCAACCAATAACATTTGCTTATCGTTTTAATAAAAACAATCGATTATATTTATCGACCTTCCCTCGTTATGATTCCCAAAAAACACAACGAGGAAAACCGAAATGCAATCGCACCCATCTCAAATCGATAAGTCGACACTACATAACGAGCTAACATTACGTTACCGAGAGTATTTCGAATCGAAGTTAGCAATCACTCTCTTACACAACTCAATCACATTGCCTGTCGTAAATAAGATCTCTCAAGCCATAATCAAGCTACTCACTGACAACAAAGAAAAGATGCTCGCTAATATCCGAAAAAATGCACTCAAGATTCAGGCAGAATTATCTGAGCCCTATTTTGGACATTTTTATCCAGCATCCACAACACTCACAGATCTGGAGATGTATGAGACTATGCTAACTGCATTGCAAGAACCCAAACATCTCTCACAAACACTGCAAATTCATTGTATTTACAGCTATCGATTAGCGGATGCGGTGCAAGCATTACCCATCAAACTCGCTGATAGCAAGAACAATCGCATCAAAAAAAATGCGGCTAACCCTTCAAATCAACTGGGTATTTCACGATTAGGTTTATTTACTAAGAAAATTGGATCTGCTGAGAAAAAACATGTTCGCGGCATGGATGAAATTAAGATAGATGAAAACTCTGAGTTTTATCAATTTATCTCTGCAAATCAAATCCCTTTTGCAGCAGGACCATCTGGCCATACCAAGTCTCTCATGGCTGGCGCAGTGCTGTACGGAAAATTAAACCATGAAGAATTGCAACAATATAGCCTAGCCATCTTCGCATTTTTAGCAGCAGGAGGACATCATAGTTATTATGAAGTTGCCATCTCCACACAATTACTGGGAATTCAATTTGACTTACATGAACAACACCTATCATTAACCGACGAGGTAAAAAATTCAGTTTGGTATCGTCAATTGATTGGTGAATTTCCAGAGTTTACTGACAAGGAAACAACGTATCTTTCACACAAGCTTTAGGATCTGTTTACATTATGAACTATTGGATAGCGCAATAGAAGCGCAAATTTTAAACCTTAGCACATTTTATTTCACAACTGAATTCAACTCCTTGATTTCTATATGAATAAATGGATAATGCAGTCTGATTTCCACTTGAGCAGTGTTGATGATAAAATATACTATAATGCTTAGGCTGCGCACCGCCTCAAATTATCCAGAACAATGTTACCGACCCAGGAGTGTTAGCACATGAATAAGAAAAAAGTAGTCGATTTATTTACCGCACATCCACATTCTGTCAATGAAACGTATTTTCAGCATTTACGATACGCATCCGTGGCTGGATTGAAATTGATATTTGCAGGAATTGCTTGTGTTATTCATAGTGTATTTCCATTTCTCTTTATTAACACCGCGAGCAACATCATGAAAAAAATTTCTGAAGAAATGCAGAATAGACGGGAAAATACTTAACCGATTAATCAGAATGAAATGAGCTTTGTTATAAAGTGGGCAACCCACTGTGAAAGCGAAAGACTTCATCAGGTGTGAGAATTAATTTGTTTTCTAATTTGCGAAAATGCTCAATACGACCATCTAAGTCTTCTTCAGCAAATTGATTCGCTAAATTCAAATATAATTGATAATGTCGCGCTTCAGCCATTAACAAACTTTTGTAAAAAATTCCCAAGTCATCATCCACATAATTAATCAAACTAGCAAAACGTTCGCATGATCTAGCCTCAATGAAAGCACCCATGATAAGCAAATCGATTAACCGTTGCGGATCTTGACTGTGCACACCTTTTCGCAATCCTTCTGCATAACGCGCAGGAGTTAAATGAGTAAAGATAATCCCTCTTGATTTCATCAACACACAGACTTTTTCAAAATGCCGTAACTCTTCACGCGCTAATTTTGAAAGCGGCAAAATAAGCTGCTCATAGTCCGCATAGCGAAACATCATCATTAATGCAGTCGACGCAGCTTTTTTTTCGCAATGCGCATGATCAATCAACAGTATCGCTTGATTCAATGCTGCCGCTTCACACCATGCTTGCGGTGTTTCACAACCGAGAAAATCTTTAATAAACTGAATATCCATAAAACTCCGCACAGAAAATAGAGAACTATTTGCTACTTGTCTATTGTCATCACACTACTCAACAGCACATAATACTGATTCTAAATTTTTACATTCACAAGGATATTAATATGCATTCTCACAATCACGGTTTTGGTGGTCATCATCATGGTTTTTTTAGACCTGTTGGAAATGGCTGCCCACTCAATCCTCTCGCCGTAGCTGAAGGCATGGCGCTTGGTGCTGCTTTGAGACCACCCGTTCTTTATCCGCAAAGCTACGTCACACCAGCACCTATCGTGATACAGCAACCACCGCAAGTTTATATTCAACCGCAACCTACTCCAGTCTATATACAACAACCTGCACCAGTGCCCGCGTATACACAGCAACCAGCAGCAACTGTCTGCGTGTCACAACAAGGAATGTTCACACCGCAACAACCTCCACAACAACCTGTGACTATACAACAACCACAACAAACACCAGCCTACTATCCACGCTAACTCTGCTGAAAAACTCTCGGCCTGAAGTATCAGCCGAGAGTTTATTTTTTCTAACCTATGAATCCGTCACTCATCTGCAATTCATTATAACGTAAATACCATCCAATCAATCCCAATGGCAATCCCAACAAAAACGGAACACGCCATCCCCAAGAATGCATTTGACTCTCCTCGGTAAGCAATCACTTAAAAAGTGATAATTTATACCATATTCTCTATTATTAGCCAGATATTTTGCCACTTTTCTAAATATATCCTCCTTACAAATCAGATATACTAGTTATATCAGTTATGTTACATAGCCCAGAGAACGACTTTTTTCTTGAGGCACTTTATATGATACGAACAATTCTGATTTATTTTTTTTTCGCATCACTCTATGCAACAACGTCATTCGCAGACGCGATTGTCACCACAAATAGTCTTAACGAATTCAATCGCGATTTTCAATCTATGTGTGATTACCAAGAATTTTCTGGAGCAGTCTTGCTCGCAATTGATGATAAAATTGTTTTTGAAAGAGCTTGTGGATTTGCAAATCGAAACTTTAATGTGCCCAACACAATTGATACAAAATTTAATTTAGGCTCTGTCAGTAAAATTTTTACTTCTGTCGCCATCGCCCAACTAATTGGCCAAAATAAATTATCTCTCAGTACTTCTATTCAAAAAATTACGCCATCGTGGCTACCAGAAGAGCTCGCAAAAAAAATAACTATTGGACAACTTCTTATTCACACGTCAGGCCTCGGGAATTATATAGAAGATAGTGATTGGAAATTAAAAAGCAACTCTAACCTCTATACAAACACCAGCGATTTTAGAGACTTGATTTATGACAGCAAACTTTTATTTACACCAGGAACAAGTCAATACTATAGCAATAATGGATATATATTATTAGGCGCCGTGATTGAAACTCTTTCACAACAGAACTACATTAATTATTTAAAAAAATCTATATTCGAACCCGCAGCGATGAATAATACAGATTTATTTCGATTAGATGAGCCCACACTCAACAGAGCTGACGGCTATATGTATCAATGCTCGAAAGGAAAATGCTTGTGGAAAAGCAATTACTTTCAAGCAAACTTTATCGGCAACGCTGCAGGAGGCGCTTACTCTACTGTTGGAGATCTTTTTAAATTTTCACACGCATTGCATAACAATATGTTACTAACACCTGAGCTAACTAAAGAAGTGTTATCTGATCGCATTATCACTCCCTCCAACGATATTGATGTGTATATTGCCATCAAACCACTGAAACTAAATAACCTAGAAATTCCTGTTGATTTTAGTTCATATGGTTTTGCTGGTGCTTGGAATAAATTTGGGTTAGCTGCATGGGAACAACCTTCTTTCTTAGGACAAACAGGCGGTATGGCGGGCGCATCTGCATTTTTTGCCACATCACCTGAAGGAAAATATACTGTCATCATTTTAAGTAATGTTAGCGGTTCCGGTTCAATTTTATTATACAAACGTATCCGCGCTTTGTTAGGTCTCTCTGCTGACATCATGAACTTTTAACCTTATTTTTTTTAAATCACCATTAGCCACTTGAACAGCCATGCATAAGATGATAATGTTCAACATCATTTCGTGCTAAATAATTCGAATACTTCAGCTTAGGGAAAAGAATACAATCTATGGAAAAAAAATTAGCCATAAATAGTTGTTTTTCTCAATATGTAGAACCCAAATACCTTGTCCTGTTATCAGCATATCGTGTGCACTGCTTCCAAGAGATGTCATCCTCTACATCTGAACGTAAATTATTACGAAGCACGCTTTCTAAATACGCGACATCTTCTAACAACAAACCAACTCTTCATCAATCGGTAGAAAATCCGTTGACTCTTACATTTTCTTCTCATTTCAAATTATCAAAACATTATGATGACTCTGCGCAGTTACAAAATAAAATGGTTGCTATTGATAGAATGAAATCAATTGATAAATTAATTTCTGAAATTGTCTATAACCACAACCATTCCTTAGCAGTGATGAATAATTATGTTTATGGATGCATTCGCAGAATGGAGTCAAAAAAATATAACGAAGATGATGTGTTGCAGATATTAAAAAAAGTTAGCTTGCAATCAAAACATCTTGCTGAGATTATTCTGAATTTAAAAAGCTTAACATCCAAAAGTATTTACCGATACGAAGCTGTTTGCCTTAATCACTTAATCAAAGAAACATTATCTCTCATTCGTTACGAGATATTAGAATTCCCTGTTGATATTCAGTTTGAGCCATCAGAAGGATTACCCTGGGTAAAGGTTGATAAAATGCATATCCAGCAAGTGATTCTCAATTTAGCATGTAATGCAATCGAAGCTATGCGAGATGCAAACATAAGCGATCCTAAGCTAACGATTGAACTAGGTGTTGTACAGGATAACGAAAATAATATCGAAGTTTCTCTGTTAGATAATGGCCCAGGATTCTGTTATGAAACCGCTGAACAATTATTTAACCCAGCTTTTACAACAAAGCCATATGGAATGGGCTTAGGACTAGCTGTGACACGCACCATTATCGAAAATCACAGCGGTCAAATCTCAGCCGGTCTCAATAATGAAAGGGGGGCATGTTTCCGGTTTACGCTGCCTTTAAAATCGGCAACTTATTAATAAAAACACATTACGCGGACTAAAGCAATATAGTCCCCGCCCTTCAGGCCGAGGTGGCGCTCCTGCTGGCCTAAAGGCTGGGATCTATAACCACTGAGGAATAAAGATTAACATGAAAGATAGACTCTTGACCGACAATGTCGTTCCCAATTTAGCAACTGACTCACACATCTTAACTATTAATCAACCGCAGACTCAAAATCTTATCCAACTAATGGGCATAAAAGAAAACGAATGGTTAACGGCTTTATCAGAGATGTCTCCTCTTCCTAAACGTTACCAATTCCGCTCGCACCATACTTCAGCGATTTTGTTCGCAAGCATATGTTCCGCTGCAGCCAGTTTTCTCTATGCTGATGGAGGGCAAGAATACGGCACCATGTCTGTTATTGGAGGCGTATCAGTCAACCTCACTCAAAACTTACTTTACAATACTGCAACATATTATTTTATAAAAAACTCTCTGCAAAACTTCAAACAAACCTGGGGACGATTGAGCATCTCAACTGCTATCGGATTAATAGCAACAACACCTTCGACCATGGGCACCTATGACTTGTCGCATGGCAACTTATTTAAAGCAGTCGCAAATGCCGTTGGAAATCTTCCACCGAATATTTTTGGTATGTATGTAGCGATCGAACGCTTTCATAATTTATTATATGACAATCCGAAAGCACGAAAATTTCTTCGACAACAACTTCACGACACAGCCAGGCAAAACAAAAATCTAATATCAGCTTTAGAGCCCGAACGAAGCCTTTTTACAAAATATAGCATAATAGCTGGCGGCTTCTTACTAGGTGTCGGCATGGACTCATCCCAAACAGGATATATTTGCGAAACAAAATGTTTAGCTAATGAGCTGATTACCAATAATGAAGCCGCTAGCATATCATTTGGCTTTGGTGCCATGTTTCCAACCATACTCATCGCATTACTATTTTCAGGAATGGATCTCGGCAAATCAGGCATTAATTTTCTTATTAATTGTTATCAATATGTCTCTGGTCATCAAAAAATTCAAATAACTACGCGAGAAACAAAATACCTTAGTATTTTTATCACGGCGTTATTTGTTTCTACCTGGCTTGCCACATACTCAAGCGCCGTTTCAAAACACTTCTTTACTCACAGATGCAATTTAGAGCCCACCCTAGGCGGCGAGATAAATACTTTTTTAGATCACGCATCCGATCAAGGTGCTATGATATTTAACGCAGCCATGTCTGCCATTGCCATTTATGCAGCACTCGATTTTGGCAAAGTTGCTTATGCCCCGGATGACAGCCCTGAGAAAGAAAATTATAAAATGCAAGCAATGGATAAAACCATTGCTAATGCTCCCATTGAAAAAATCGAAGCATTTAATAGAAAATATTTTCCAGAATCAGAAAACACTTGGAAGAAGGAACCTTCTTGTCTCACGCGTGCAGGACAACGAATGAAGTTTTGGAAAAAAGATCCTGCTGACTACCAAGCCATGCCTGACGAGCCGAAAGTATCTTCACCTGCTCATAGAGCTGCTCAGCCGTCAAAATAAGATGCAATTGTGTTATGTTATCCAAAGGAATGAGCATGAAAGCCGCTTCAAGATATTTTCCAATCACACTATTTGTTCTCTTGTTTTTAGGGTTTATTGCAGCCTCTACGATCGCACCGTTAGCTGCCCACTTTGAAGCACCCATGTCTTTTGATCTGTTGAATCATATTGCTTCCATCATGCAAGCAAAACTTGCACTAGCAGAAGGCCAGCTTCCTATTCGTCAAGCACTGAGCCAAGATGATGGCTTTTACTATCCTAACTTTCAATTCTATTCACCATCTAGCTACACTATCGCAGGCCTCATCTATAAATGGCTGACACCATCGAATCCATTTACAGCCTTAAAAATGACGCTATGGTTATCCATCACTTTAGGCGGATTTTATATGTATAGATTGGGTTTATGGTTTTTGAAATCCAAACCAGCGGCATTGTTGACTAGCGTTACGTATCTTACTTCACCCTATTATCTCATCGTGTTAGATCATCTATGCGGATTCAATGAAGCAGTCGCCATAGGAATTATACCGATCATTTTATATTACTCCTTCATGACATATCATTTTCCCAACCAACATAAATACCTTTTACTCACCGCTATCAGTTGGTATTTGTTGATAACGACACACTTAATTACCTTTGTATATTCAGCATCCTTAATTGGTTTTTTATTTTTTATCGTCACACTTAAGAATAGACATCATTTCAAAAGGTTCATTCAGGTAGGAATAGGCTTTACATTGGGGTGCTTGTTAGCAATGTGGTTTTTAGCGCCAATCCTGACACTATCAAAATACTTTTATATTTCTGGAACATTTAGTACATATGATGCTTTTTCACAAAGATTCCCGCCTTTTTTAGGGCTTTTTGCCTTTAACGCAAATTATTTTTCTCTTGCCGCAGGAAGCAAAGATCTCATTTCACAAACAGCGCCCGCTGTTGGAATTCCGATTCTATTAGGAATGATCATCGCTATCTATATTATTTATCATAGGAAATCGGCGATTAAACGTGTTGATTTTTGGATACCTTATCTGATCATCACCCTGGTCATCGCTATTTTATTAACATGGTCGCCATTAAATCTTTGGAAACTGCTGCCCCAATCCTATCGAGTTGGACAATACTCATGGCGGATGTTAAGTCAAGTGATTTGGGCTGGCAGCTTAATCACTGGCTGGGTTATCTATGAAATTTTTCAAAAAAAACTCAATGCAAAACATGTCATTCTTGGCACATTTATCTTAACACTTGCTACTAGTGCGTGGCTACCTATCACCAAAGCGCAATCTATTTCACTGAGAGAGTTCTTCAATAAACCAAAAATACTTTTCAATCCAACTGCTTATTTATTGAATATACGCGATCACACATCGTTAGTTGATCTCATTGATAACTACACTCTGGATACACTTGTCTCAGGAAAAAATCTAGCCCTCAAACAAGATTACTTTCTTCCACGTTCATTGTTAGATTTAGCCAAATCACCCACACTGACTTTAGAAGGCAACATTCCAGATGATTTCAAAAAAAATATAAATTTGATTGCCGTGATCAACAAAAAAGACACTGCAAAACTTCTTTTAAAACCCGGAAAATTTAAATGGGAAATTCCTCTAACTAATTACCCATCCATCTTACATAGCAAAGAAAATTTAACACTACAATTTAAAACCCTAACAGTGAAAGGCGAGACCCCCTCGCAAACAAACATACCATTAGCAAAAATTTATTTAACTGGATTTTATAATCAAAATGAAATTTTACCCATAGACCGAATTAAAAAATATTGCTCTTCAAAAAATAATGTGACTAGCTGCATAATCGCCGCGCCTGAAGGAACAAAACTTCTCGAACTGCCTGTATTTTTTTACCCACACTTTTTAAAAGTGACTCTCAATGGAAAAAATATTCCTTATAAAAGCATTTTAGAGTCTTCGCGAGCACTAGTAGAGGTTGATGCCATACCCGGGAAAACAAACAATATAAGCGTGGAATTCGTTGGCCTTATTTGGGCTAACAGAATTAGCGAACTTGCCGTATTCCTCTGCTTGCTTCTTTTAATTTCTTCAGGGCTAGATATTTTAAAACTCAACAGAGCAAATATATGAAACATTGGTTAACATCGATAAAAAATCCGCTTCTTATTTTTGGTTTCTTTAGTTTCGCAGCGCTGATCATATTAGCCCCGCTAACCGACAACAAGATGATAGTAGCGAACTCTCCTATTTTTGATTATCTCAGTGCCATTATTCAAGCAAAAGCCGCACTTTCTGAAGGACAATTTCCTTTACGAGACACCTTAATTAATAACGATGGATTTCGTTATCCTTTATTTCAATTTTATTCGCCCTCGACTTACATGATGGCAGCTTTTATATATAAATGGATGACTCCAAACAACCCTTATGAGGCTTATAAAATTCTATTGTGGATTGCTCTTGTCTGCGGTGGAATTTATATGTATAGACTAACCAATCTGTTACTCCGCTCAAAAAGAACCGCCCTACTATCTGGCTGTATTTATCTTTTCTCACCTTTTTATTTGATTGTTATCGATCAACTTAATTCACTGAACCAGGGCGTTGCCCTAGGTGTGTTACCCGCAGTGTTATTCTATACATTGAAGTTTTATTCTACTCCATCCAGTATTAAAAATTTTTTAGCGATGAATATCAGTTGGTATTTACTCATTACAATTCATCTTATCACTTTCTTTTACAGCTCTTTTACTCTATTTATCATCTTATCGTTGATAACCTGCACCAATCGAAAAATTAAAAATTTATGCTTCACTTTAATTTCGTATTTGTCTGCTTGCTTACTTGCAATATGGTATCTTGCTCCCTTAGCAATGCTGTCAAAATATTTCTATATGTCATCATCAGCGCTTGGTCTCTCCATTTCTCATCTGTATGGAATACCCTTGCTGAGCTTATTATCCTTTACCTCCAATTATTTACCGGGCCCCTCATATCATCAAGCATCACAAATTCTACCCTCGATGGGTGCACCGATTATTTTTGGGGTGGGTGCTTGCGCTTACCTACTACTCAACGGAAAAATCGAAAAAAGCACACAAACGCAATGGATTTTCATTTCCTTAATTGTATCTTTGATCCTGTTTATTTTAATATGGTCTCCCATTCACATCTTAGAAAGACTCACTCACAATCCCATATTAGACCAACATAAATGGTGCCTGCTCAGCCAACTATCATGGATGGGAGCCATTTTCACTGCGTGGATTATAAGCTATTTAACCGATCATAAAATTTCTTACATACACATCTTGATTGGAATGATACTTATTATTTCTAGCTCTTCATCTTGGTTACCTCCTGTAAATACTGACGTCAAATCCGTGACCCAATTTTTAAAAGCATCTGATCGCAACTTCCTTAAAATACCTTATTTAATTGATGCAAAGCGACACCCAGAATACATACTTCATTCAGCCGTCTTAAATGAAAACGAAACAATTCTTGCTTCAGCATCGCTAAAAAAATGTGTCAATAACAAAAACGTATTAGTTTGCAAAATACCTACGACAAAACAAATCAATCTAATTGAACTGCCTGTGCTTTATTTTCCTGAGCTACTCTATGTGACGATTAATGGAAAAGAGTCTCCGTATACAAGCGTACTTCGCGCGGGATATGTTATTGCAGCCATCACACCCACCTCGCCTGGAAACGTAAACGAAGTTAAAGTTGAATTCAGAGGATTACAATGGGCTAATCATCTCAGCATCGCAGCCTGGGTTTTTCTTTTAATAGCATTCATATTTTATCTTTCAAAAAAGGTAATGAACAATGCATAAAATTTTCGACTTAAAACAATCTATTTTAATTTTTATCTTGTTTGGATTCATTGCTGCAACTATGTTAGCCCCACTTGCCTCGTCTACTTTTCTTCAAAATAATTCAAACTTATTTAATCACTTGGCAGCGATTATGCATGCCAATTTTGCATTAAGTCAGGGACAATTTCCATTAAGAGACGCATTGATCAATAATTCTGGATTACGATATCCTTTTTTTCAGTTTAACTCTCCAATAAGTTACACCTTTAGCGGGATAATTTATTATTTTACACCTTCAAATCCATTCTTAGCCTACAAAATTACTCTTTGGATTGCTTTGACACTCGGCGGTATCTACATGTTTAGGCTTGGAAATTGGTTTTATCAATCCAAACCCATCGCATATTTAGTCAGTGTTATTTATCTCACTTCACCTTATTTTCTTCTCATTAATAATCATTTATTCGAATTTAACGAAGCCATTGCTTTAGGAGTTTTACCGATTGTTTTGTTTTATACTTTTAAGTGTTATACAACCGAAGCTTCATTACGATCAATGTTACAACTCAGCTTGGCTTTATTTTTTCTTCTCACTATTCATCTTGTTACATTCATATATACCTCTTTAATTTTAGGCATATTGCTCTTATTGATCAGCTATAAAAACAATAATCATGTCATTAAGTTATTAACACTCTGTTTAGCTTATTTGTTTGCATGCGCTCTTGCGATGTGGTTCATCGCTCCGATTTTTACGACTTCATCATTCCTTATTTCTCATCAGACAACAGACAATTTATCCGTGTTTCAAAGCCATCAACCACCTCTCTTAGGATTGCTATCATTTACAGCAAATTATTTGATGAACGCAAGTAAGGATAGTATCATTGGGATAACTCCTACTATTGGATGGCCGATATTATTTGCATTTGGTATCTGTATCTATGCACTCTTACATCCCATCACTCTCATTAAACAAACAAGGGCTCAGTATTGGCTACCGTTTCTCTTAATCACATTTTTTATTTGTTTTTTATTAACATGGTCACCTATCAACATTTGGAAATATTTTCCGTCTCCACTTCTCATGGGCGAATATAGTTGGCGCTTGCTAAGCCAATTGAGCTGGATGGGAGCTTTAATTTCTGGCTATGGAATATGCTGGCTTTTTAAAAATAATCTCACGCACAAGCAAGCCTACATTGGCATTTTCCTTTTAATATGCGTTTCCAATTCATGGCTTGTTGTTCTTGACAGACAATTAATAAAAATTCCTGATGACTTTATTCGACATCCTGGACTCACGTCTAATCCTGACTTCTATCTGTTAGATACGACCAGTCATCCTGAACTAATCAATGAAATTGATAATGTCACACTGAGTACTATCAATTCTCCAACAGGACTTCTATTAAATACACCCTACATAATTCCACAATCTTTGTTAGGTTATACGTCTCATCCTGCTATTCTTTTAGAAGGGGACGTAAAAAAAATTACAACTCATAACGAACTTTTAGCCATCATCAACAAACAAATGATTGCACATATTCCGTTAAAACCTGGCGTGTTACGCTGGATCATTCCCATTAATACTCAATTATTTAATAACAACTCACCTTTATCTTTTCAATTTGCATTATCAAAAAAATTAAATGACCCAAATGAATTCTCCCTGCCGTTGAAAAGCGTTATATTAACCGGATTCTTTAAGCCAGAAACTGTGCTGGATATGACAGAAGTCCAGAAGCACTGCTCGCTTGAAACATCTATTGTCGACTGCAAATTATCAATCCCTCAGCAAATACAAACCGTTGAGCTGCCAGTGAATTACTATCCAAATTTATTAGATATAAAATTAAATGGAAAAACGATTCCTTACACGAGTGTCTTACGTTTTGACCATGCTATCGCTGCCATTACCCCCCAAAAAGGCACACTGAATGAAATGACTATTCAGTTCCGCGGATTGGTATGGGCCAACTACACCAGTTGCATCAGCTGGATAATCTTTTTGATTTTGTCCCTATGTGTTTTGGTGCAGCGAATTATTCCTGTTAATATCTGGAGAACACATCGCAACAAACCTCTATTCGAAATCGATTAACATTTGATTATTCTCTTCAGTCCCTGTAAAAAGACATCATCACTGAAGAATTGATGATACCCATTCATGAGCAATTTAATTACACTTGATAATGTCTGCCTAGCTTATGGCTTAGATCATTTATTAGACAATGTAAAATGTCAAATAGAGAATGATGAACGCATCTGTTTAATTGGCCGAAATGGTGCTGGCAAGTCGTCATTCTTAAAAATTATCGAGGGAACTCACTTGCCAGACAGTGGCACAATTTGGCGAAAACCTAACTTACGCATCTCTCGTTTAGCCCAAGAACTACCCCAAAATATCGATATGACAGTTTTTGAATTTGTCGCCCAAGGTTTAGCACAGACTGGTGAATTACTCGCAGCTTATCACAGCCTCACTCTGCGCTTGATGCACTCACACACAGAGCAAGACTTAGCTCAACTAGAAAAATTACAGCATGCAATTGAAGCTAACAATGGCTGGCAATTTGAGCAAGACGTTACAAGGATCCTACAAAGATTAGAGTTAAATCCTGACAAACCCATGAAAGAACTTTCTGGCGGCTGGCAGCGTCGCGCTGCACTCGCTAAAGCTTTGGTTTCGTCACCCGAGTTACTGTTACTCGACGAACCGACCAATCACTTGGATATTGAAGCAATACAATGGCTAGAAGAACAACTGCTTTCTTGCAATACGGGATTATTATTTATTACACATGATAGAGCCTTACTGCAGCGTTTAGCGACTCGCATTATTGAATTAGACAGAGGTCAACTTACCTCCTGGCCAGGTGATTACGGTAATTTTCTCCGTCGAAAAGAAGAAATGTTGCATGCGGAGTCACGTCATAACGCAGAGTTTGATAAAAAACTTGCTCAAGAAGAACGTTGGATTCGACAAGGAATTAAAGCGAGACGAACTCGAAACGAGGGCCGAGTACGCGCTCTAGAATCCTTACGATTAGAGCGAAGCAAAAGACGTGAAATTCAATCAGCAGCGACATTTAACATTGGTGAAGCACAAAAATCAGGAAAATTAGTTGTTGAAGCGACAAATATTTCTCATCAATTTAATCATCAGGTTATTATTAAAGATTTTTCTTTACGTATTATGCGCGGCGATAAAATTGGATTAATCGGCCCCAATGGTGTCGGTAAAAGTACTTTACTCAATATTTTATTAGGAAAGCTCAAACCACAACAAGGAACTCTTCTTCAAGGAACAAAATTAGAAATAGCTTATTTCGATCAGTTGCGACAAAGTTTAGACTTAGAAAAAACCGTAATTGACAATGTTTCTCAAGGCACCGACACGATAGAAATTAATGGTAAAAAACGTCATATTATTAGCTACCTTAATGACTTTTTATTTACACCACAGCGTGCGCTCACACCCACTAAATCACTCTCTGGTGGCGAATGTAATCGCTTGCTATTAGCGCGTCTATTTAGCCAACCCGCTAATCTGTTAGTCATGGATGAACCGACAAATGATTTGGACATTGAGACGTTAGAGTTACTTGAAGAATTACTCACAGAATACCAAGGGACCTTACTACTCGTCAGTCACGATCGTGCTTTTCTCGATAATGTAGTGACGAGCACACTAGTATTTGAAGGTCAGGGAAAAATTGAAGAATTTGTAGGTGGATACAACGATTGGTTGAGACAAAAAAAATCTCCAGCTTCTTCAAACGTTACCCCAAAAATTCCTACCGCAAAACCATCCAGCGAAAAAACACACGAAGCTAAAAAACTTAGCTTTAAAGAACAAAATGAATTAGCCAATTTACCCAAGCTACTAGAGTCACTTGAATCAGAGCAAAGTGAATTACAGAATCTCATCTCCTCTCCTGACTTTTATCAAAAAGAGTCTGAGTACATCACAAAAACATTGAATAAACTTGCCGAATTAGAATCAAGCATTCAGAAGGCATATCAGCGTTGGGAAGAGTTAGAAAGTAAATAAGAGTTTTTTTCCAACAATTTCATGCTAAGATAACTATATATAGTTATCGGAGAACATGGAATGTTCATCAATACACTGATCTGGATATTAAAAAACTTTAGCTTTGCACTTTTCTTAGTAGCAGTTATGTTCAGTTGTGTTCAGTGGGCAATTCATCACAAGACACCCACATATGAAATTTTTTACCGATGGGTTACTTTAGCACTTGGCATCTCTTCACTTTATACATTCATCATGCACGCTTTCTATCCCGCTTCCTCAGCTGCAATCATAGGATGGCAGACTAGCCCTTTTCAGTTTGAAGTCGCCGTAGCCAACTTTAGTTTTGGGGTAATCGCCTTAATATCGTTCCATGCTAGTTATGGATTTCGCTTAGCAAATGTCATTGGTAATTCGTGTTGGTTAATGGGTGACGCCATTGGACATATTTATCAAATGATAACTTTTCATAACTTTAACCCTGGCAATGCTGGGTCATGGTTTTGGATGGATATCATCATTCCTCTTGTACTCATGATTTGCATTTCAAGAATGAGAGCTCGCCTGTAAAAACTCCATAATGACATTTTAAACATTTACTGTAAAATCAAGCTATCAATCTATTTGTATAGGTATGTATATGTTAGGCGAGATAAGGCATCAGGCTTTACGGGATAAATCAGTATATATTTCCTGCATTGTTCCCGTGTATAACGAAGAAGCTGTAGTAGAAGCCTTCTTTAAACAACTACATACCACACTCTCAACCTTAACAAACCGATTCGAAATTTTGATAATCGATGACGGCAGCCGCGATCGTACCGTCGAAAAGTTATTAAGCTTACCTTCCGAATACAACATTAAAATCCTTGGACTATCGAGAAACTTTGGCAAAGAAAATGCACTGACTGCGGGTTTAGAACATTGCACAGGTGATGTCGCTATTTTAATGGATGCTGATTTCCAACACCCTATTGACGTGATTCCTACCTTTCTTTCACATTGGGCTGAAGGATATGAAATGGTTTATGGAACCCGCGACAGCAGAGACAATGAATCTTCTATCAAGCGGAATTTTGCCAAACTATTCTATTGGGTGATGGCTAAAATTACTAACATTGATATACCCAATAATGCAGGTGATTTTCGTTTACTCGATAGAAAAGTAATTGATAGCTTAAACCAACTCCAAGAACGGTCGCGATTTATGAAAGGGTTGTATGCCTGGGTAGGATTTAAAAAAATAGCCGTTCCTTTTCAAGTTCAAAACCGTGCTGCAGGCAAAAGTTCGTGGGGGCTAGGCCGATTAACAGAGCTGGCATTAACAGGTATTACTACCTTTTCTGACATTCCACTACGCGTATGGGGACTGATAGGATTTATTATCTCTCTTGTTTCACTTTGTTATGCTATTTATTTTGTTACGGTTACTTTAATTTATGGCGCTGATCTTCCGGGCTTCCCTAGCCTCATTGTTGCCGTTATGTTTTTAGGCGGCATTCAATTACTTTCTATCGGCATTTTAGGCGAATATATCGCCCGCATTTTTACAGAGGTCAAACAGCGTCCTCAGTATTTAATTGAAAGAAAAATTGGTTTTGATAACACAGAACATTAACCATCAAAATCTATATTGCGGAATCTCAGGTACTACTTGTGTGATCATTTCGGCAGAGCTTTTCTTGAAAATTAGCAAGCCCTGATTAATCGACTTTTCAATATATTTTCGTGGTGGGGTAACTAGCTTTAATAATTTTTCAGTATACGCAAGCATTAATAATAAAAGTAAACCTACGCTAAAATTAAAAATGGCTAATTTAGTTTTTGATGTTAAATCACATAAGCTGGCCAACATTACTAAACGTTCTAGAGAAGAATATGCTTGCTCAGTACAGTTTCGCGCTCTTATCATGAGCAGCTTAAACTCTAACTCCTTAATAGTTATTATCGTGTCCTTGGCAGCAGACGTACTCCTTGGTAGTGAACATTGAAATGAACGACATAAATCAAGTTCATTTAAACCTGGAAAATCCCGCATTGATAAATCTTTAAAAACACCTCTAGGAACTAGTTTTTGGCAAATTAAGTGGAAGAGTATAGCTTCTGCAATTAGAATGAGAATGTGCCAAGGATTTTGATTTTCATAAAGATTCTTCAGCGTCAAGAAACAGAATAAAAGAATCCTAAGTATTGAATGTGGTTTTTTTAAAAAACCGCTTAAATCATATGGCCTTTCTTCATCCCTGTATATCATTTTCTGATTTGTTATTGCTATAAGATAGGATTGTGCCGTCATAACAGAGCAGGTATTTAATACAATGCTGAGTTGATCTTCCGGGAAATAGCTTCTACCAGGTTGTCTGACAGAATCCGCCAGCAAGCTATTTAAAGTATTTGCTGTGAGTAATGAAAAAAATAAGTCGAAGTCCTCGTGCGCGCTCCATCCTTCAGGATCCCAGGGCAGCCTTTTGATTATTTTATTATAAACTTGCAGTTCTGAAGCTAGTGTTTTACCACGATACAAATAATCAGGATCTATTTCATCACGTGCCATAAAGTTTATATAACTCTTGCAAGATTTTATTTTATCCTCACGAGTGCAAGCAGAAATAATATAACGTCTTAAATCTATATCATTATCAGGATCAAGATCGCGGCAATCTAGATATCTTTCTAAAAATTGACGTAAGGTAATATTTTTGCTTTCGGACCATAAACTTAGCTTGATTGATTGTAATACTCTATTTAACAAAGAAACAAATAGTGCGAATTTAATAGTGGGTTCAATTCTTTTTTTTAGGCTTTTATTAACTCTGTACAACTGAATAAGATCTGCACCAGAAAACTCTAAAATTAATTTTAGACTGTCTTCGTCATTTAATGTCATTATAGATCTTCTAGGTATCATATCTGTCAACAGCGCCTAGAGATCATGCATTTCGGGGTTTATTACTGAAGAGAACAACATGATTGTATTCTTGAATTTTGTAAACATTAGGCTTGTTCTTAAAATTATTAAAATAACGCACATCCGTTAAAACAAATAATCGCTTATTACTGTTCCAACGCTTCCAAAAAGTATTCTCTTCGATTAACCAATCTTTAGTATCTTGAAAGACCATACCATACCACAACTCTCTCAACCAATTATCCTTGCTTCCAATGTCTGCAGCATGCCAATCTGCAACAATAGTAATTCGTCTTTCTAAATAAATAGGTAAGTCTTGATAATATTTATAGAAAGTTACGATTTCATCATTCGATGTTAATGTTGGCTTGAGCTGAATTGCTAAGGGTTTAATTGATTTTTCATTAAGCCCATCCGCACTCGCAAGAAACATTAATAGTAATACGCCAATTGTAACCGTTAAACTTAAAAATAAACTATTCATCGAACATTTGCGTATTGACATCGACGTAAAAAACGCAGAAACAAAAAGCGTTAAGCTCATGCAACGTAACAATGGAAGCATATGAATAGGTAAATGTAACTGAGCTTGGAAATACGGCAAGATAAAAAATGCTATACCGACTACAATACTGATGGATAGATAAGCATAACCACCCACCAAAATATCTTTTATACGAGAGTTACTCCAAGCATTATTTAAATAATTTCCAACGAGTAACGCAGCGACTGGAAAAATCGGCAAGATATAACCAACAGTTTTTGACTTAGGTATCGAAAAAAATATTAAGACGATAGAAAACCATAACAATAAAAATAACTCAACAGAATAACGTTTTCTATCACTCCAGATACGCTTTCCTGTTTGTACTAACGATTGTATCAAAAATACTGACCATGGAAAAAATCCCGCCAATACGACTGGAATATAAAACCAAATAGCTGCTTTACTATTAAAATCCTGCGTCGTTAAAAAACGTGAAACCTGTTGAGTCACGAAAAAAAAGTGTAAGAACTCAGGATTTGCCTTTTGAACCAAGACATACCAAGGAAGAGTGATAGCTAAAAAAATCAGGCATCCCATGCCTAGATATATTTTTTTTAACATTGACCATTTATTTAAAATCAATATCCAAGAGCCGACGATCAGCAATGGGAAAACAATTCCAATCAAGCCTTTAGTCAGAACAGCAAGACCAGAAAAAGCATAAGCGCTCAATAAAAAATTTCTGCGCACTCGAACATTTTCAGTTTGTATGCCGGCAAGAAAACAAAGCAAGGAATTTCCAATTAACGCGGCAACTTCTAAATCAAGATTTGCATAATGTGCTGCGCCATAATATAGAGGCGTCGTTCCTAACATTATGGCCGAGATGAGTCCTGCGCGACGACTAAATAAAACACGACCAGCAAGGTAAGTAATAATCGTCCCCAAAACTCCCATGAAGGCTGGCCAAAATCGTAATGCCCATTCTTTTAAACCAAATAGATGTATTGCAGATGCCTGTAGCCAATAGTACAAAGCTGGCTTATCCAGAAAAGCCACACCATTTAATCTAGGAGTTATATAGTCGCCAGATGCAACCATCTCTCTGGCCACCTCAGAATATCGACCTTCATCAGGTATAAATAGGGCATGAGAACCTATCCATAAAGCATAAAATATCCCCATAAATACAATGAGATAAATAATGTCTAGAAAGTTAGGTCGAAATATTGACTTTGTTTGGGTATGATTGGATAACACTTATTGATTCTCTTAAGTTACTCTAAGCTTCTGGTAGTGGGATCTCACATGAAACGGATAATTCTCTGTGCTGATGATTATGGACAAAATCAGTCTATTTCTCAAGCAATTATTGCACTACTTGAAAAAAAATCCCTATCTGCTGTCAGTTGTTTAGTCACTACAACCTCTTGGAAAAGTTGCGCAACACTATTAAAACCTTTTATTAACCAAGTCGATATAGGACTTCATTTTAATTTAACTGAAGGAAATGCCGTTTCAAAAGATTTAGTCAGGCTGTGGCCATTACGAAATTTAATTCTGCAATCGCAGTTGCGCATGCCCGATAAAAAAATCATTATTGCCGAACTGAATGCCCAAATAGATGCGTTTATTGAAGGACTAGGAGTACCCCC
>Ga0207030_1024_pt2 | contig 43453 bp, 43 predicted proteins | sample Alteio_BWMinCont_40_FD_153260 | JGI IMG/M metagenome (GOLD analysis project Ga0207030, IMG submission 153260) | Enriched cells from forest soil in Barre Woods Harvard Forest LTER site, Petersham, Massachusetts, United States -... | ecosystem: Environmental > Terrestrial > Soil > Temperate forest >... | reverse complement strand
ATCCGGACCAGTTGGAGCAGGTGTTGCAGAACCTGCTGGATAACGGGCTGAAATATGGGCGCGAGTCCGGGTTAGTGCGGGTATCGTTGTCGCAGGTGCCGCCGGGCGGACGGTGGCCGGCCCGCAACGGTGTGGTGCTATCGGTGACCGATGACGGGCCGGGTATTCCGAAACAGCATCTACCACGGCTGACGGAACGTTTTTACCGCGTGGATACCGGTCGGTCGCGGGCGATCGGGGGGACTGGGCTGGGGCTGGCGATCGTGAAGCACGTGGTGAACCGGCATCGGGGGCAGCTGTTGATTGAAAGCGAGGAGGGCCAAGGGGCAACGTTTTCAGTTTGGTTGCCGGTGGCGTAGGGAGGAAGAAAGGAAGTATTTCTTTTTTGAAAAAAAGAAACAAAAAACTTTTGATTATTGGCTCCGAGCCTGGGGCAAGCTCGGAGCCTAGATAGCAAAAGTTTTTTGGTTCTTTGTTTCAAAAAAGAACACCTTGCTTACTTTGCTGGGAGCACTCCGCATGATCAACGTCGAAAAACTCGATCGGGTGTTAGTCGTTGCGATCAATCGCCCAACGCGCCGCAATGCGGTGGACGTTGCTACAGCCCAAGCATTGTTCGATGCATTCACCGCGTTCGATGCAGATGACAGCCTGCATGTAGCGATACTCACCGGCGCCGGCGGGCATTTCTGCGCCGGCGCCGATTTGCAGGCGGTGGCGGCGGGCGAGCTGCGGGATATGCGGCCGGAGCTGAAACTCGGGCCGATGGGGCCGACGCGGATGCGGCTGGGTAAGCCGGTGATTGCCGCCATCGAGGGCTACGCCGTGGCGGGCGGGCTCGAACTGGCATGCTGGTGCGACATGCGCGTCGCGGCCGAGGGTGCAACGCTAGGAGTATTTTGCCGTCGCGTTGGCGTGCCACTGATTGATTTGGGGACGATACGGCTGCCACGGTTGATTGGCCAGGGGCATTCGGCCGATTTGATTTTAACCGGGCGGCCCGTTGGCGCGCGGGAAGCGCTGGGGATGGGGCTCGTGAACCGGGTGGTTGCGGACGGCACGGCCCTGCAAGAGGCGCTGAAGCTCGCCGTGCACATCAGCGATTTTCCGCAGGCGGCATTGCGCGGAGATCGGCTTTCGATGCTGGAGCAGTGGGAACTTGATGACACTGCGGCCATGGCGAACGAGGTACGGCACGGCATGCGGGCGCTACCGCAGGGCGTGGCCGGGGCGGCACGGTTTAGCCAGGGGGTCGGAAGGCATGGCGGGCGTATGTAAAAAGGACTTCTTTTTTGAAAAAAAGAAGCAAAAGAGCTTTTGCTAACTAGGCACCGAGCGGCCGGCAACTCGGAGCCTAACAGATAAGAGTTTTTTGGTTCTTTTTTTCAAAAAAGAACTGCTTCCTCACTTCCCTGAAAACCCAGCCACCATTTCCTGAATTCGTTCCGGATCGCTCTGTTCCATCACCCGCCGCACAGCCTGTTTTACGCGCGGCACGGCGGTAGCATTCATGCTGAAATTGCGAATGCCGAGGCCCAGCAGCAACGGCGTGAGTTTCGGGTTAGCGGCCATTTCGCCGCAGACGCTGACTGGCATGCGCATGCGCAGGGCGGCTTCAGTGGCGAACTGGATCAGCCGCAGCACCGCCGGGTGCAGTGGATCGTAGAGCGACGCCACCTCCGTTGCGGCGCGGTCGACTGCCAGGGTGTACATGCAGAGATCGTTGGTGCCGATGGCGAAGAAATCGGCTTCCAGGGCCAGTGCGTCGGCGGCCAGCGCGGCGCCGGGGGTTTCGATCATGATGCCGAGGTCGGGCAGTTGCTCGGGCAATTTTTCACCGCGGCGGCGCAGGCGTTTGGCCACACGGTCATAGATTTCCCGCGCGGCGCGCACTTCGCCGACAGTGGTGACCATGGGCAACAGTACGCGCACCGGGCCGAACCGGCTGGCGCGCAGGATGGCAGCGAGCTGGGTTTCGAACAGGTCCGGCTGGCGCAGCAGCATGCGCAGTCCGCGCATGCCAAGGGCCGGATTATGATCCAGCGTGTCGGGCACCAGGCCGCGCGCGGTAAGGGCTTCGATATCCTTTTCGCCACCCCAGTCGAGCACGCGGATGGTGACGGTGTCGCCGTCCATAGCTTCGATGACAGTGCGGTAGGCGTCGGTTTGCGCAGCTTCGTCCGGCAGGGTTTCGCGGTTCATGAACAGGAATTCGGTGCGGAACAGGCCGATGCCGGAGGCGCCGGATTGGGCGATCAGAGGCAGTTCCGCCAGCAATTCGAGGTTGCCCTGAAGTTCGACCGGCTCGAAGTCGGTTGTTTCGGCGGGTAGACGGCGGAAGCGCGCGAGGCGCTGGCGTTCGCGGGCGAAGGCGGTGACGGCGCGGCGGGCTTCGGCGAGCGCCGGGGCTTTTGGCGACAGGATGAGGCGGCCGGTTTCACCGTCCAGGATGGCCATCGTGCCGGCTTTGGCGGCGGCGAGCAGGCCTGGTACGCCGAGCACGGCGGGCACCGCGAGGGCGCGCAGCATGATGGCGGTATGGCCGTCGGTGCCGCCTTCCTCGGTGACGATGCCGGCGATGCGGGCGGGGTCGATCAGGGCGGCATCGGACGGACGCAGGTTTTCCGCCACCAGGATCGCGCCTTGCGGAATATTGACGAAACTACGGAACGGCGCGGCGGCAAGATTGCGCAGCAGGCGGCGGCCGATTTCACGGATTTCATCAGCCCGGCGCTGGCGGCTGGGGGCGTCATCGGCGGGCTGCGCGAGCACTGCGGCGGCGAGGGCCTCCGCCTCCTCGTGGACGGCCGATTCGGCGCTGAGTTTCTGTTCGCTGATGCGCCTGCGGGCCTGCCGCAGCAGGCGCGAGCCACTGAGCATTTGCGTGTAGGCGTCGATCAGCGGAGCGATTTCGTGCTGGCTATCCTCCGGCAGCACGGAAAGGCGGGCGCGCAACTTCTCCAGTTGCTTGCGCGAGCGGCCGACCGCTTCGTCCAGGCGGGACAACTCGGCCTCGGCGCTGCCGGTGGCGAAACGGGCGGTGGGAAGATCGAGGGCCGGTTCGCTGGCGGCGTGCAACTCGCCAATGGCAATGCCCGGGGAGACCGGAATGCCGGACAGCAGGCGTTCGCCGCGGGCGGCTTGCTTTGTGGCGGCGGGGGCTGGTGGGTCAGTCCTGCTCATTGAAGCCGGCTTCGATCAAGCCGGCGAGATAATCAAGCGCTTCGTGGGCATCGAAGCCCTCCGCGCGAATTTCCACGCTGCTGCCCATGCCGGCGCCGAGCATCATCAGGCCCATGATGGAGCGCGCGGAGACGATCTGGCCATCCCGCACCACGTCCACGTTGGCGGAAAAGCGTTCAGCGGCGGTGACGAGCTTCGCGGCGGCGCGCGCGTGCAGGCCGCGGCGGTTGACGATGGTGACGGTACGGGAAACGACCGCTTCGGAGTTCATCAGAACATCAGGCCAAGGGTGGAGCCCCCTTGGGTGCGAGTCACGCCTTGGCCTTGATCGGCAGTGCCTCCGGATGATGACCGTTACTTTGCCGTGGGTCGAGCATGCAAAGATTAGGGGTAGTACCATTGCGCAGGACTGTTGAAGCACTCGCTATATACTTGCGTCCCGCGGCCTCTGCACAACCAACGGTTTCAGCGAGTGTCTGGCGGGAGCGAATTTTTGCCAGTTTTACCAGCATGGGCAGGTTGGCGCCGGCGATGACGTCCACATTGGGACGGTCCATCATCGAGATCGCGAGGTTGCTGGGGGTGCCCCCGAACATGTCGGTGATGATGACCACGCCGTCGCCGGAGTCCAATTCCTCGATGCGTTGGCGGATTTCCAGGCGGCGCTGCTCCACATCATCGTCGGCGTTGATGCAAATGGTGGCTACGCCACGCTGAACTCCGACCACATGTTCCATGGCGGACCGCAACTCCTCGGCCAGGCGGCCGTGGGTCACCAGTATCATACCGATCATGTAATTGCTCAGGCCTCCTGCGCCTGTTCCGGCCCGCTTCGGCCGGTAAGATTCGCTGTGTCCACCGTGCTGCTCGCCGCCCCGGTTTCGCCCCGGAGTCTCAGCGCATTTTGCGCTCTTTCGCCTTGACCGGCGTCAAGCGCCAGCTCGCGATGATTAATCGTCACTCTCCACGCACCCTGGTCGGGCGAAAGCGCCAAAGGCCCTAGTTCTGCCAGGCGCGCCGCCAGACATTGCACCACGTGGACGCTGCGATGCCGGCCGCCCGTGCAGCCGACCGCAATGCCCGCGTATTTCTTGCCCTCACCCACGAACCTGGGCAAGAGCAGACTTAACAAGTCTGTTAGCTTATCCAGCAGGGGCTGGAAGGCCGGATCGGCCTCGACAAACGCCGCAACCTCGGGATCCAGGCCGGGTCTGGGTCGTAACATGGGGTCGTAGTGGGGGTTCCGCAGGAAGCGTACATCGAACACCAGATCTGCGTCCGGCGGCAGGCCTCGTGGATAGGCAAAGGAAGTTAGCGAAATCGTCATGCCTTCGGTTGCACCGGCGTTGCCACCGAAGCGGGCCTCGATGGTGGCGCGCAGGGCCGAAATCGGCAGGTCCGAGGTATCGATCACCACATCTGCGGCATCTTGCACAGGCATCATGAGGGCGATTTCGGCAGTAATCCCGTCGATCACACGGCCGCGCGGGGCCAACGGGTGGCGGCGTCGCGTCTCCGTGTAGCGACGCAGCAACACGGATTCGCGAGCCCAGGCGAACACCAGTTCCGGGCGCAAGGCAGGGTTCAGCCGCAAGCGGGCCAGGGTGTGCAGGATAGCTGCGGGATCGAAGCCGCGGCTGCGGGTGTCCACACCAATGGCGGCCGGGCGGTCACCGCGGGTGACCAGCTCCTCCATCAGCGGCAAGGGCGGGTTATCAACGGCTTCGTACCCCAGATCCTCGAGCACATGCAGGATGGAAGCGCGGCCGCCGCCGGACAGGCCGGTGACAAGCACGACGCGGCGCGGCAAGGCAGCTTCCTGCGTCGCCACCAGTTGGGCCGCGGGGGCTGCGCCTGGGCCGAGTGTCATTGTTCTGGCGTCATGTGCTGGGTTAGCTTCAGTCGAAGGCTCCCGCAACCGTTGTCAATTTGCCCTGCACGCAGTCCAGGGCCATTGAAACCTGCAGCGGCGCCGAAGGGGTGCTGGGGTCGAGTGTAATCATAGGTATGTCAAGATCAGGGTAACGTGCTGGCAACGGTAGGCGCGGCGGCGGGCCGAGGCGGACCGCGAGCAGCACCGGCGCCGTGGTAAAGGGCAACCTTATCACGCCAAGGCCGCGCACTTCCAACAATCCCGCAATGGCAGGGGGCGCGCTGGCCTGCGTGCCGTCAAATTGCACCTGATCGTCAGCGATGAGCTGGAAACCGTGGTGCAGCAGACGAAGCACCAGGTCCGACTTGCCGGCGCCTGGCGGGCCGAGCAGGAGCACGCCGGCGCCGTCACGCGCAGCAGCACTGCCGTGAACAATAACCGCCCGCTTCATGCCATACGCCGCGCCATCAATTTACGTTTGCGAGGAAATCCAGCACGGCGCGATTAAATTCTGCGGCGCGTTCCACCATCACCCAATGGCCAACGCGGCTGTGCACGATAAAGCGGCAATTGGGGCACTGCTTGAGAAAGCGGTGCGCGCCGCTGACCGGCAGGAACAGATCTTCCTCCCCCCAAAAACCTAGAATAGGCATGGTGAGTTCGCCAAGCCGCGGCGCCAGGTTCGGCGTGCGCATGCGAGCCAGCACATCCTTGGATTGGGTGCGGGCAACTTTATAGCGTTCCGCGACCAGTTCATCGCTGATAGTGGCGGGATCGTAGACCAGGTTGGAAATCATCCGGCGCTGGTCGGCTTCGGTGAAGTCGGGGCTGGTGAAATCGCCCATCATGCGGGCGATGCCGGGCATGGCGAAATAAACCTCGCGCTCCTCAACGCAGCCGGGCGACATCAAAATAAGTCTATCGATGAGCTCCGGGTGATTGAGCGCCAGTTGGATGGCAATGCCGCCGCCCAGCGAGTTGCCGATCAGGGTGGCTCGGGTGACGCCGGTGGCCGCTAGGGCTTCGTAAAGCGTGTCGGTAAACAGATCGAGGGTGTAATCGATGCCGGAGGGTTTGGATGAGGCGCCGTAGCCGATCAGGTCGGGGGCGACGACGCGGTAGCCGGCGTCGCGGAGTGGGGCGATATTCTGGCGGAAATTCGAAATGCCGCTGGCACCAGGGCCGGAGCCGTGGATCAACACAAGGGCGGGGCCCGTTCCTGTAGCGAACACATTGATTTGATGGCCGCCGGCGACCGAAATGAGGGTGGTGGACTCGGACAAGGCGGCCTCCCGTGGCGGATTTGGTGGCGCCCGTTTCCTATGATGTCGGGCGACGAAATGCGTGGGATTTTCTATGCAGCGTTGCGCAAAGGGTCAATCATGGCTCGGCGGATTGCCTGGTTGCGTGGCAAGGCTACACACTGGCGCAAATGCGGGAGGAATGCCGGATGGCCGATGAAGTGCTGGCGGGCAAGGTGGCCGCCGTCAGCGGGGGAACCCGCGGCATCGGCTTCGCGATCGCCGAGGGCCTGTTGGCGGCCGGCGCCGAAGTTTGGATCTGCGGCCGCACTGCACCGGCGTTGCTCCCCGCCGGAGGGGGCCGCACGGCGCGCTTTTTGAGCGCGGATGTGCGGGATGCGGCGGCGGCACGCGCGTTCGTGGATGCCGCCGCAGCGGCAAGTGGCCTTGATATCCTGGTAAATAACGCAGGCGGATCACCGTACGCGGATACCGCCGGCGCGTCGGCACGGTTTTCGGAACGCATCGTGGCGCTAAACCTGCTCGCCCCACTCTACCTAGCTCAGGCAGCGCATCCATGGCTGACGCAGCGCGCCGGCGGCGGCGTAATCATTAATATCGCAAGCGTGGCGGGAGAGCGCCCCTCACCCGGCACGGCCATGTATGGCGCGGCAAAGGCAGGCTTGCTGCACCTGACCGGAACCCTGGCACAGGAATGGGGGCCGGCCGTGCGGGTGAATGCGGTGGTGGTTGGCCTGGTGCGCACCGACGACGTGGCCGCCACATACGGCAGCGAAGCCGCACAGGCCGCGATCGCGGCATCGTTGCCGATGCGGCGGATGGCGGCGCCGGCGGATGTGGCAAATGCAGTGGTTTGGCTGGCCTCACCTGCGGCGGCTTATGTTTCGGGCGCGCGGGTCGCGGTGCATGGTGGGGGCGAGAAGCCTTTGTTCTTAGACATTTTGGAAAGGAAGTAAGGAAGGATTTCTTTTTTGAAAAAAAGAAACAAAAAACTTTGGTGGTGCCTCAGTTTGAAATTCCCAAGAATTAGACACCCGAGACGGTTCCCCTAGCCCCGATCCGTGCTATGCTTAGCGGCAAGCATGGAGGCGGAAGTGGATATACTTTATTCGTGGCTAGGGGTCATCATCGTGGCGGCCTGCTGGCTATTCTTCATCCGCTCATCGCGTAACGCGACCGCTGCCCAGGGGCAACAAGTACTTGCTGTCCTGAAGGAAATTCGTGATCGGCTTCCGCCGCCGACTACTTCGGAGCGCACCGATGCCTAAGGGACCGCGAGGCGAGAAGCGCCCCGCCGACGTGATCGGCAACGCCGTGCGTGTGGCCCGGCTGGCTACCGGCGAGGAGACCGAGGAACTGGCGCCAGCGACCGCCGGGGCCACCCTGGGGAAGCTCGGGGGGCAGGCTCGGGCTAGGAACCTGACACCGGAGCAGCGGGCGGAGCAGGCTAAGAAAGCGGCTGCGAAGCGGTGGGAAGGGCAACGTTAAATGCGCTCGTTAATTGCTTTTCAATTTCGTCTAACCTATTCTGATCAACCGCTATTTCTGCGCCGGCCGCTCGCTCGAAAAGAGCTACAAGGCCATTTAAGGTTTTTGCTAAGACCTTCATGGTAGACGGGAGCATTATAACGCCAACTTCTTTTAAGAAGTCTTGTTTGGGATTCTGCGGGTCTTCCTTAACTCCGAAAAACAGTATTATCTCACTACCATTACTTTGAACGCCAAAGCCATTGCAGAACGTGTAACGGAACAAAGGTGACTTATTTTCGCTTACTGCGCTCATGCTCCAGAAACCTTAATTTGATGGATTACGTTTCCGCTCTCAACCGTAAGTCTTCCTATAGGTAGCGTGGCCGACTCCGCCGTATTGGCGATCAACATTGGAAACTTTACAGCGGAATTCCCGTTGTCGCGGCTAAGTTTTGTCATGACGCGACCGGCGTCATAACTCGGAACTTGAAGGGCGACTGGAGAAAGATCGGATGTTTGGTGGAGAAAGTCCTCGTGGCTACAAAAACGAACCACTAATGCTACGTCATAGGCTGAAGCAAGATCAAACAGACTAGTTAGAGACATTTTACCATAGTCCGGATCTTCTAGGCGCGAGACCGTGCTCTGCGTCCCTTTGGGCAGCTTCCCGGCTAAATCTTTTTGAGACATATTACGTTGGTCACGTAATGCTCTGATTTGGTAAGCGACCATATTCTGAGTTCGAGACTCAACGTATCCGTCACGGAATTCTTTATCGGAAAACTCTCTTAAAACTCTATTAGAAATCACAGACACAGGACATCTCCGAGTTTTGCAGAACTAACTTTTTACGGCCATCAGCCTGCTCCGGGGCGTTCTTGGGAACAAACTCGTCACCCTTTTCCGTGGCCCAAAAAACGAGTGTAAATTCATTCTGCTTTGGGCCAAAAAATCCTATCGGACGATAAACAATACCTTTCGACCAAAATCTGATTTCGATCAGGCCGGGCCATCCAGTTAACGCCTTGCTTCTTTTGCCATTCCAAAGGTGCGACGGTTGATCACGAAAGCCGTTCATACGCTCCAGGAACTTGGATCGCGCCTTGGGCGGAAGGCCATTGATCTCCTGATCAATAACGTCGTTGCCGCCCGCGTCCGCAAAGCACCGAAAAACCCAACTCAAAGTTGATATCGCATTTTTGCTATCACTGCAAGTAAATTTTCGTTGACCGTATATCGCATTTTTGCTATACGTGGGAGGTTGAGCCAATGGCCGGCGCATCCTAGGCAGATATGCCACGTCGCGCAAAGCGATGGCGTACTGAATAAGCTACTTGACGGCAAGCATGAAAGTTCATTATAAAGGGCGCATGAACAAGCTTCCCCTCGCCAAGCGCGTCCAAATCCTCTCCATGCTTGTGGAAGGCTCCTCCATGCGGTCTATCAGCCGGGTGTGCGACGTTTCCATCAACACGGTCGCGGGGCTTTTGGAAAAGGCTGGTGAAGCCTGCATCGCGCACCACGACGAACACGTGCGCGGCGTGAAGTCCAAGCGCGTGCAGTGCGATGAAATCTGGAGCTTCGTTTACGCCAAAAAGCGGAACGTCGAGGAAGCTAAAGCCGCACCGGAAGGCGCTGGGGACTGCTGGACATGGACCGCAATCGACACTGACAGTAAGCTGATCGTCTCCTACCTCGTCGGCAAACGGGACGCGCCTTGCGCCCATATCTTCATGCGGGACGTTGCCGACCGCCTCTCCAACCGGGTGCAACTCACCACGGACGCCCTTAAGTCCTATCTGGACGCAGTAGAGGACGCGTTCGGCGGCGACATCGATTACGCCAAGCTGGTGAAGTTGTATGGCGAAGGTCCCGCTTCAGCGGGCCGCTACAGCCCGGCGATCTGCACCGGCACCATCAAGGAACGCATGATGGGCGAGCCCGACATGAAGCACGTCTCCACCAGCCACGTGGAGCGCCAGAACCTCACAATGCGGATGAGCATGCGCCGCTTCACCCGCCTTACCAACGCGTTCAGCAAGAAGATGGAAAGCCACGAAAACGCAATCGCGCTCTACTTCACGTTCTATAACTTCGCCCGTCAGCATAAGACGCTGCGTTGCTCGCCCGCCATGGCCGCTGGCCTGAGTAAGACGCTGTGGAGCATGGAAGACATCGTGGCGCTGATTGATGCCCGCGAGGCAGCCCCTGCGCGCCCTCGGATGTATAAGGCGAAATAAAACGCCCGCCAACAGGTTGGCGCTGGCGGGCTTGCTTTGGTATAGTGAAAGTGGCGTTCGGATTGCCGTCCGAGTCGCCGGAGAGATTGGCCATCCCTAACCGTGCTGCATTGTAGCGCGGACGGGAGCGGCTGTCACCATGCGAAATTCCAGTAGAGCGGCAACACGGGAAGCTAAGGCTCCCCTATGTTCGATATCCTATTGCAACACATCCAAAAAGACAGAGATGTGATGCTGGAGTTAGCAAAGCGGGCCCCGGCCGGAGCGGTTGCCTGTCTGGTTGCCGCGTTAGCATCTGGGATACTATTCACCAGCGCATGGGACGGGCGGGTTATTAGGGGAAAAGACGCTGATATAGAAATGAAAGAGTCAACTATTCAGTGGTTGCAAACGCACGGCGCAAGCAAAACGGATGATGCCGACAAGCCGCAAGAAACAGATAGGCGCTTAGATCGACAACAACGCATCAATCTAACTCAGTTGCTCGTAGCCCATCACGGAGACTTCCCGGTCATTTGCATTTTTTCGATGCAAACGGACGAGGCTCGACGCTATGCCGGAGAATTTCGTGAAATCTTTGAATCAATCGGCATCAAGGTTGTAAGTCGCGAGTTCGTCCCAATGGGCGAAACAGATGTTGGGCTGATGATAGGCGTCCCAAACATGCAAAAACCATCAAACCCAGCTAAGGAGCTCTTTGATATTTTTAATAAAGCTAGCCTGCCTGTGCATTTTACTTCCGGGGGAACGACGGACCTCCCGAACCTTGACTATGATCTGTTCATCGGACCTAAGCCGTGGTGATGGCATCGCCGGCCGTCTCAATCATGAGATTTTCAAACTGAGACACTACCAAAACTTTTGTTATTTTGGCTCGGAGCTTATGCGAGCTCCGCGCTTAAGTTGCAAAAGTTTTTTGGTTCTTTTTTTCAAAAAAGAACACTTCCCTTAAAGCCTTTCTAGAATCGTTACGTTGGCCTGCCCACCGCCCTCGCACATGGTTTGCAGGCCATAACGCGCGCCGCGGCGCTCAAGCTCGTGCAGCATGGTGGTCATAATGCGACCCCCGGTGGCGCCCAGGGGGTGGCCGAGGGCGATGGCGCCGCCGTTGACGTTGACGCGGGCGCGGTCGAGGCCGAGGTCCTTGATCCAGGCGAGGACGACGCTGGCGAAGGCTTCGTTGCATTCCCAGAGGTCGATGTCGCCGATTTTCAGGCCGGTTTTTTCCAGGGCGTGGCGGGTGGCGGCGATGGGGGCGGTGAGCATCCAGACGGGGTCGTCGCCGCGGACGGAGATGTGGTGGATGCGGGCGCGGGGTTTGAGATTGTGGGTGCGGACGGCGGATTCGGAAGCCAGGAGGAGGGCGGCGGCGCCGTCGGCGTTTTGGCTGGAGACGGCGGCGGTGATGCGGCCGCCCTCGCGCAGCGGTTTTAGGGTGGCCATTTTTTCTTTGGTGGTGTCGCGGCGCGGGGGTTCGTCGATGGCCAGGTCTCCGATGGGGGCGATTTCGCGGGTGAAATAGCCGGCGTCGGTGGCGGCGATGGCGCGCTGGTGGCTTTCGTAGGCGAATTGTTCCATTTCCTCGCGGGTGATTTGCCAGCGTTCGGCAATCATGTCTGCGGAACGGAATTGGCCCACTTCCTGGATGCCGTAGCGGGCGACCCAGCCTGGCGAGGTGGAGAACGGATCGGGGAAACCGTAGGTCTGACCGGCAACCATCGAGGCGGTGATGGGGATGGAGTTCATTTGCTGAACGCCGCCGGCGACGACCAGTTCCTGGGTGCCGCTCATGACACCCTGGGCGGCGAAATGGACGGCTTGTTGGGCGGAGCCGCATTGGCGGTCGATGGTGACGCCGGGGACGTGGTCCGGCAGGCCGGCGACGAGCCAGCAGGTGCGGGCAACGTCGCCGGCCTGGGGGCCAATGGTGTCGCAGCAGCCAAACACGACGTCGTCAACTGCGGCCGGATCGACGCCGGTGCGGGCCATGAGGGCGCTGATGGCGTGGGCGCCAAGATCGGCCGGGTGCATGGAGGAGAGCGAGCCCTTCTTGCGGCCCACCGGCGTGCGCACCGCGTCGATAATGTATGCCTCAGCCATGCTCGTCTCCTTACAGATGGGGGTCTGGGGCCTCAGGCCCCAGCGGGGTCCAGGGGCAGAGCCCTTGGCCTTACTTTCTTTTGTTCTATGAACTGATCTCGAGCTTTTTGACTATCGGGATGCATATACATTTCGAGTGTGAATCCTTGCTCGAAACGATACCCGTGGTCGGCATCGCGCGGCTCGATGCCGTTCAGCGCTTGTTTTGCGAGGGTAAGCGCCGTGCGGCTTTTGCTGGCGATTGTGGTGGCGAGGGCGCGGGCGGCCGCTTGAAGATCGGCCGCCGGATGGAGTTGGTGGATGGCGCCGACACGGTAGGCGTCGGCGGCGGAGACGCGGCCGCCGGTGAAGAAGGCTGTGCGGACCATGTGGATTGGGAACATGCGCAACATGTAGGAGGCGCCGCCCATGGCGCCGCGGTCGATTTCCGGGAGGGAGAAATAGGCGTCGTCTGCGGCGATGAGGGCGTCAGAGGCGCCGGCGATGTTAACGCCGCCGCCGATGACGAAGCCGTGCAGGGCGGAGATTACCGGAATTGGGCAGGCGCGAACGGCGTGGGCGGTGCGGTAGTTGTGGCGGTTGAGCTCGACGATACGTTCCGGGTGGGCTTGCATTTCCTTGATGTCGACGCCGCCGCAGAAGCCGCGGCCTTCGGCGCGGATGAGAACACAGTGGATGGTTGGATCGCTGCCGGCTTCGGTGAGCAGGTCTGCGATGATGGCCCAGAGTTTGGTGTCGAACGCGTTTACCGGCGGGTGGGCGAAGATGAGTTCCGCGATGGGGCCGTTTCGTTCGAGGGTGATTGGCATGGCGGGGCTCAGGCCGCGCTGCCGATGGTGTTGGCGCCGGTAAGGGCGGCGATGCGAGTTTGGGCGTCGGCGACGATGCGGTCGATCAGTTCGCGACAGGTGGGGAGGTCGACGAGGCGGCCGGCGACGAGGCCGGTTGCCATGACTCCATTTTCCGGTTGGCCTTCGATAATGGCGCGGCGGATGAGGGTGGGGACGGCGGCGGCGAGCAGGGCCTGAGGCAACGTTGCGGCGCCGTGTTTTTGCATGTCGCGGGCGGATTGCAGGAGTTCCGACCAGGAGGCACCGGTGTGGCGTTTCATGGCGAGGGCGCATTCGAAGGCGCGCAGCCACATGCTGAGCGAGCTGGCGGTGGCGAGACGGTCGACGAAATCGGTGCGCAGCATGCGGTGGGGCAGGCCGTCGAGTTTCGTGGTGAGAACGATGTCGTCGGTGCCTGCCTTTTGGTAGCGGGTTTTGGCGGCGTCGGCGACGGGGCTTTCGCGCGTCATGAGAAAACGCGTGCCCATGGCGATGCCGGCGGCGCCGTAGGCCAGGGCAGCGGCGAGGGCGCGGCCATCGGCCATACCGCCGGCGGCGATGACCGGGACGCGGACGGCATCGAGAACTTGCGGCAGGAGAATGGTGGTGGGGACGCTACCGGTGTGGCCACCGCCCTCCCCGCCTTGCACGGTGATCATATCGACACCGAGTTCCTGCATTTTCTGCGCGTGCTTGAGGGCGCCGACGGTGGGGATGCAGAGAATGCCGGCCTGGCGGAAGCGGGTAATCATGGATTTGTCGGGACCACGGCCGAAGCTGACGGCACGGACCTGGTCGCGGTTGGCGAGGATAAGATCGACGATTTCGGTAGCGCCCGGCTGGAACATATGGAAGTTGACGCCGAACGGCCGCGCCGTTGCGGCCCGAACGGCCGCGATTTTCGTTGCGGCTTCCTTGGGAGTCATGACGGCGGCGGCAAGAAAGCCGAAGGCGCCGGCTTCGGTGCTGGCGGCGACCAAAGCTGGTTCGGACACCCAGCCCATGGCGGTTTGGATAATGGGATAGCGGCAGCCGAGCCGTTCCACCAGTACGGTGTGGAGCGGATCGCTTTCCATCTAGCTTTGCCCGGCCTGAGTTTTGTTGGCGGCGGCCATGGATTTTGCGTCCAATCCACCGAGCGCGTGCGAACTGGTGAGATCGTTCTGCGCGTGGGCGAAATGGTGCATGTGGAACACCGCGTCCATGGCGGTGCGTTTGCCGCGCACATCTTCCACGTGATTGATGGCCTGCTTGATGAGCCAGTTGCCGAGGCGCGGGCGGGTGGCGAGTTCCGCGGCTACTGCGCGCGTTGTTTCCAGCAGGTCAGCGCGAGGCACCACGCGGTTCACCATGCCATAATCGCAGGCGCGCTGCGCCGGCAGGCGGTCGCCCAGAAGCAAAAATCCCTTGGCGATGCGGGGCGGCAATTCGAATGCATGGGCGAAATATTCCACCCCGGGGATGCCCATGCGGCCGACCGGGTCCTGAAAAAACGCGTCGTCTGAAGCAATGATGAGGTCGCAGATCCAGGCCAGCATCAAGCCGCCGGCGATGCAGGCGCCCTGCACGGCGGCAATTGTGGGTTTGGGAATGTCGCGCCAGCGCCGGCACATGCCGAGATAAACCTCCTGCTCGCGCGTATAGAGCAGTTCGGCGCCGGGTTTGTTGACATGATCGGCCACGAGGAGCCGGCGGTCGAACGATTTGTGCAGGTCGCGGCCAGGGGTGCCGATATCGTGGCCGGCGGAAAAATGCTTGCCCTCGCCACGCAGGATGATAACGCGGATGTCGTCGTCGTCGGTGGCGCGGCGGAAGGCATCGTCCAGCGCGTAGGTCATCTGGCTGTTCTGCGCATTGTTGTAGCGCGGACGGTCCATGATGATGTGCGCGACGGGGCCTTCCTGCTCGTAGCGCACAGGAGTTTCTGTCTCGTATTCGATCGAAACAACCTTCGGCTCGGCCAGGTCGCTCGCGGGCTTTGGGGCGGCTGTCATGGCGTGATCCTCATGCCGGCTCTGCCCGCACGATGGTATGCCGCACGCCGCCGGGATCAAGGGCTGCGATGATCGCCACTGCCTCGGCGCCGGGCGCCGGCGTTACCGGCAAAACATCGGGGCGCACCAACGGAAAACCGGTGTTATCCTGCACCTGCTCGAACGTAATGCCAGGGTGCAGCGAGCGCACGCGAATGGCGTGGTCCGGACCGCCGAAATCCAGCACGGCAAGATTGGTCACGATCAGGCGCAGATCGAGCCACGGCGGCAGCCGGCCGCCAGGAAAACGCGCCGGGTTGTAGCCCGCGCTGCAGACGAAATCGACCTCGCCGGAAACGAACGCGCGTTTGGTATGCTGGGGGAAAAAGAAGCTGTTCGGGTGATGCACGGAATTGCCTGGAAAGCCGCGCGCGCCAAGCATGGCGGACTTTGGCCTGGCGTGATCGCCAATCACGCTGATATTCACCTGGCCGAAACGATCGAGCTGCACCGGCGCCACCATGGCATGGCGGTGGCCGGACCACAGCATGTCGAACATGTGGGCGTAGGGCGCCCAGCCTTCGACAGTGGGCTCCGGACCCACGCGTTTGCCCAGCGGCACCGGCGTTACGCGGTAAAATACTTCAGCATCCGTCAGCAGCAGATCAGGCGCGAAGCTGGATTTCGCCAGACTGGCAGCCAGGCGCGGGATGGGACCGATGCCAGTGGCGATTATTTCGCCTGCGCCGCGCCAGGCTTCGGCTGCGGCGGTGATGACGAGGTCGGCTAACATAGGAAAAAAGCTGGGTGGAGCGAAGCCGCTCCCCCCAGCCCCCCCGGCTTTACTAAGGAACGGAGCCTAGCACCATGCACCATTTTCGCCGGGGGCCTGGGGGGGCGGCTCGCCCCACCAGCGGGGTCCGGGGCAGAGCCCCGGCTTGCTTGCCTTACCATCTCAGTAAACCACCACCGGCAAAGCATTGATCGCCGCCCCGCCCCCGACCGCAGCCAAATAGTCGGCATCTGAAACATCAACGAAGCGTGCGCGATAAGCCGGCCAATCGGTTGCTGCTTCCACATAGGTTTTCAGATGCGCCGTATCGATCTGATAGTCGGGTGCAGCGCTGGTGGGATGGGCGCCAAACTTCGCCTCCGCCACACGGGTAACCAACGCGCGCTCAAACAAATTGCAGCGGGCGTTGACGCGCATATCCAGCGCCTCGGTCGAAACGATTTGCTCCGCCGTGACGAACACGCGCGAGGCAGCTCGCGCCACCAGCTCGTCGAAAAACGGATCCGGACTAAAGGTGAGTGTATTCCCGGCTGCATCGGCACGATGGACGTGCAGCAGCGCGGCATCCAGGCGAATCGCAGGCATGGCAAGCAAGGTTTCGCCATCCTCGAACGGACTTTCAAACGTGCGGAATTCCGGTTGCCGCGCGATATCAGTACCGAGGCCCACCCGGCTCGGCAGGAACGGCAGGCGCATCGCCGCCGCCCGCAGGCCCCAGTGCAGCAGACCCTCGTCCAACTCCCAAACACGAAGTCCGGCCTGACGGGCGGCGCGGAAATGCGGATCAAGCGGAATGTGGTCCAGCGAAACAAACGCGAAAATCAGGCGGCCGATTTTGCCGCTGGCCGCCAGCATGCCGACATCGGGCCCGCCGTAGGAAACAACAGTCAGGTCACGTAGCGAGCTGCGCGCGATCGCACGCACCAGGGCCATGGGCTTGCGGCGCGTGGCCCAGCCGCCGATGCCGATGACCATGCCATCACGCAACTCGGCGACGATGTCGTCGATCGTGCTTCGTTTATCTGCCATGGCCCAGCGCTTATGTGCCGTGTTTTCTGTTGCGACATTTCCCGCTGGGGGGACGGAGCGTCCCCCCAGCCTGCCGATGCACGCGTACGCCGCTGGACATCAGTATGTCCTACCCCCGCCTGAATCGGAGGTTACGCAGCCCTGCCGGCCACGGCAATAGAAATTCGTGGCAAAATGGTGGGTTTCGCTACGCAAACCGGCGATATACGGCACGCCAGACGCCGCGGGCAGCGCGAAACAGGACACGCAAGCCGGCATAGAGGAGGGGCAGGCGCAGCAGGCGCAGGGTCAGCCGCTCGACACGTAGCGCGACATAGCGTGCGGCCTGCGCAGCCTTGGTGTCGGATGCCGGGGGCATCGCCGTGTGGGACGCCAGCTGCGCGGCAAGCTGCACAGCGCCAAGCCGGCTGACAATACGATCGTAGCCCACCGCCGCCAGGGCCCTGTCCAGGGCTGCCTTGATTTCGCGTGCCGAGCGCTCGGCGCCATTGTCGGCGGCGGGCGCTGTCCAGGCCTGCCACAACGGCGGCGTGCGCAGCCTTTCAACGAGATCGGCCGTGCACTCGTAGAAATGCATGTTTGGCGGCTCGCCCAGCGCGTGCCAGATTTCCTCGAATACCGGCAGGCGACGCACCATCACGGGGCGCTCCGCGGCAAGTGCATGCAGCAGCGGAAAGCCGAAGCCTTCCGCATGGCTCGGGAACACCACCACGCCGGCTGCTGCATATTCCGCGCCGATTTGCGCGTCGGTGAGGTCGCCCACTGCCAGGATGCGCAAATTCGGGCGATCATCCAGCGGCGCCGGATCCATTGGCCCAGCTTCCCGCGCGGCACCATGACCATTGGGGCCCATGGCAACCACGGTGCGGTCCGGAAATGCCGCCGCCAACGCATTGGCCGTGGGGTTGAGGAATTTGTGATGGAAATGATTGCCCAGCACCAACACCTGGCTGGTGTCCGATGCCACCGCGCCAGTACCTGGCAGGCGATATTCCGCCAGGTCCAAACCGTGCAATGAAACCACTTCGATGGCCGTAGTTGGAATGCGGAAACGCTGACGAAACTGCCGTTGGGTCTGGCGGCTTTGCGTCGCGATCACGTCGGCATGGTCCAGCGTGAACTGCCACATGCGCGTCAGCAACGGCGTCGCCAGTTGCGGGCAATCGACGGAAATCGGGTCCAGCATATAAACGCCGACCACGGCCGCCGAAGGTGCCAGGCGTTCCAGAACATTCCAGTCGTATGGCTGGCCGACACGGAATATTGCGGCAAATCGCGCACCGCCGTGCGGGTCCGCCCGCGGCACGCCAAGTGCAGTGTAATCGTGGAACGCGTAAACTTCCTCGACGCAGATTACATGTATGCTGAATTGCTCGCCCCATACGCGGCTGGCGACTTCCAGCAATTGCCGCCCGGCCTGGAAGGTGCCGTTATGGGCGGCCCGGAAACTGGAAAAATCAAAGGCAATGTTCAGCTTGCCATCCGCATCCGGCAGGGTTGCGGCCAACAGATGTTCAGCGATTGTTTCGGGTGCATGGTAGTGCGCCACCGTGTAGCCGGCATATTCCGGATAGCGTGCATCGAGGATCGCCCGGTTGGCCGGCTCCAACGTGGCGCGGCTGACGCTGGCCGAGGAAAAGCTTTCCTCGCCCAGATGCCAAACAAAGGCACGGTTGGCGAGCACGGCGCGGTATCCGCAGCGGCCGGCCCGCATGACCAGGTCGTTTTCCTCATTGTAGCCCTGGCCATAGACTTCATCAAAGCCGCCGAATTCGGCCAGGATGTTCCAGCGGATCAGCAGGCAGAACCCTACCGCTGTCGGAACGAAGCTGCTGCGCGGCAGCAGATCGGAAAGCGCCTGGTAGGCGGCCCGCGCACCTGGGGCGTCCGGCGCCGGCGGCGCACGCAACGGCAGGGTCGCAAGGGTTGCGTTGTTGGAGCGCGGATTGACGAACCCGTGCATGTGGTCCAACGCCGCCACCGCCAGCATTTCCGGCAGCGTGCCTGGTTCCACCACGGTATCGGAGTTCAGCAGCAGCAGATCCGCGCGGCGCGCCACCGCCTCAGCCACGGCGAGGTTCATGGTGCGCACAAAGCCAAGATTCTGTTCGTTCACCTCAACCCGGCAAGGTATCCCGGCAGCCTCCATGCGCGGCAGTTGGTCGGCTAGCGCCTGGTGCAGCTCGGCATGGTCCGGCGAGTCGTTATAGCAGACGACTTCCGCGCCAATTGCGCCGATGTCGTCGGCGCATGCCACAAGCGAGTTCAGCACCGCCGCCACCAGATGGGCGTTCTTGTAGAACGGTATGGCGATGAGCACCCTGCAGCCGATCCGCTTGCCAGCGCCGGTCGGTCTAAAGCCGTTGGTAGCCGGGCCAACAGAAGCTGGGCCGAGAATGCGGCCGGACGTTTGGGGGGCCACCGCGCTGTGCTGGTCCATACTAGGCTTGCCCTGGCGCCTGGCCGTGACCGGCTGGTTGGCATAGCGGCCGCGGCGCGGTCGTGTGGAGGGTTAACCACCTCGGGCGGGACATGGCAATTCCGCGGCAACGCGGACATCTGCCCTGCGGCAAACTTCACACACGGGCTGCCGCAAACTGTGTCTCCCACGCCGCGGCGCTCCAATTTTTGGTAGCTCGATCACGAAGTTGTTTGATTTTATACGGTGATCATTGGCGAATCCGGCCCGGGAGCGCCACCGGGGGCGCGCGCCGTAAACAAAAGACGGGAAACAATGGCCACCACACGCGGGCGTTGCACGAATTTTGACTACTGTGGAACGGCGGATTCGCGCCGCGACATCGAAGTGGCAGTCGGCGAAGATTTCGTCTGCCCGGAATGCGGCAAGCCCTTAAAGGCGCCCCCTGTAAAGGCCGGCAGCAGTCTGCTCCCGGTGCTGATCGGTGGCGGCGTGCTGGTGCTGGTCGGCGGCGCCGTTTATTTCGGTATGCAACTGGCCGGCAAAAAGACCGCGCTCACCGCCGCGATGCCTGTGGCGGCGCCCGTCACCGTGGCCGCCCCGGCCCCCGCAACCGCCGCGGCCGTGCCGGCAACACCGGCCGAGAGCATTCTCGCGCGCCTCATCGGTTCACCGTCCATTGGCGGCACGGTCGCCCCGTCCATCGCCGCGGCGTACTTGGCCCAGATCGGCGATACGGATGTGCAAACCATGCCCGGCGGGCAGCCTGGCGTGGTGAAAGTGGTCGGGCTGCGCGGTGACCGGCATGAAGTGGTACTGGTGCAAAGCGGCAGCTCGGCCGACGGCTTCAAGGCGCTGGGCTCCGGCGGCGCCGACATCGTGATGACCAGCCGCCGCATCTTACCGGCGGAGCGCGATGGCCTCGCCGCACTCGGCGACATGACAACGCCGGCCGCCGAGCATGTTCTGGCAGTCGACGCGGCGGCGGTTGTCGTCAATCCGGCCAACGTCGTGGGCAGCCTGCGGAAGGATCAGGTGCGCGCGCTGCTGTCCGGCGGATTCAAGGACTGGGGACAACTGGGCGCCGCCCCCGGGCCGATCACCGTCTACGCTGTCGACCCGGCAACCGAGGACGGCGCCAACCTGGCATCGGTAGCACTCGCGGGCGGCCCGTTGGCCGCCAGTATCAAAAAACTGCCGGACGGCAAGCAGGTTGCGGCCGCCGTCGCCGCCGATCCGCACGGCGTGGCCCTGGTTGATTTACCCAGCGTGGGCGGAGCCCGCGTGGTGTCTCTGGCCGAAACCGGCTCCACGCCCGTCACACCCACCAACCATGTGGCCGTCGCCTCGGAAGACTATCCGCTGTCCTACCGGCTCTACCTCTATACCGCGCCCAGGCAGGATGCGGGCATCGCCAAACGGTTCGTTGATTTCGCCCTCTCCGCCGATGGCCAGAGACTAGCCGAGCGGGCCGGGCTGGTGTCGGCAACGCTAAAACCCGCCGCCGCACCCGCGCCGGCAACAACCACCGACAAGTTCCGCCAATTTGTCGCCGGCGCCAAACGCCTGGCCATCGATTTCCGGTTCAATCCGAATTCCAGCGACCTGGATCTGAAGGGCCAACGCGATATTGATCGCGTAACGAACTACCTGCTGTCCAACCACTTCACCGGTGAGCACCTGATTCTGGTCGGCTTTGCCGATAACCAGGGCGACCCGGCCACCAACGTCGCCGTTTCAAAAAAGCGCGCCGATGCACTGGCCGCCATGTTCGTCGCGCGCGGCTTGAAACCAGGCAAGGTGGCGGGCTTCGGTGGCGAACTGCCGCTGGCCGATAATGGCACCGAGGACGGCCGCCAGAAAAACCGCCGTGTGGAAATCTACATCGTGCCGTAGTCGCTCTGACGGCTGCGTAGAAGGAAGGCCAGGGGCTCTGCCCCTGGACCCCGCTGGGCAGGGCCCAGACCCAATCTGTTAAGGAAGTTCAGGGCTTAAGGCGGGGGGCGGCTCCGATTGCCATGCCGTCCTCAGCCGCCCCCCGCCTTAAGCCCTACACCTCTTGATAAAATGGGTCCGGGCCCTGCCCGGCGGGGTCCAGGGGCAGAGCCCCTGGCCTTCCTTCCACGCCGCCGCCGTCAGAGCGCTTCGACGATGGTGACGTTTGCCATGCCGCCGCCTTCGCACATGGTTTGCAGGCCGTAGCGTTTGCCCCGCGTGCGCAAGGCGTTCACCAGGGTGCTCATGAGCTTGGCGCCTGAGGCGCCCAATGGATGGCCGAGCGCGATGGCGCCGCCGTTGACGTTCAGGCGGCAGGGATCGGCGTGCAGATGCTTGGCCCAGGCGAGCGGCACGCTGGCGAAGGCTTCGTTCACTTCGTAGAGGTCGATGTCGGCGATTTTCATGCCGGCCTTCACCAGGGCCACGCGCGTGGCGGGGATCGGGGCTTCCAGCATGATGACCGGATCGCCGCCGACCACGCTCATGTGATGGATGCGGGCAAGCGGCTGCACGCCTAGGCGTTTCAGGCCGGCCTCGTTGGCCACCATGAGGCCGGAGGCACCGTCGCAGATCTGGCTGCTGGTGGCGGCGGTAATGCGGCCTCCTTCGCGTAGGAGTTTTACCGCAGAGATGCCGTCGAGCGAGGCATCGAAGCGGATGCCTTCATCGACAGTATGGAACGAGCCGTTGGTTCGAATAGGCACGATTTCACCGGCGAAAGCGCTGCTTTCCGTGGCCACCTTGGCGCGGCGGTGGGTTTCCAGTGCGTAGCGGTCCATATCGTCACGGGTGATCTGGTATTTCTCCGCCATCATTTCGGCGCCGGTAAACTGGCTGAATACGATACCGGGATAACGCCGCTCCATGGCGGCGCTTTTCGGCTTCCCCATGCCAGGGATCGAACTCGAGGTGCCCATTGGCACGCGTGTCATGGCTTCGACGCCACCAGCAATCACGATATCCATCGCCCCGCTCATCACCGCTTGGGCAGCGAAATGAACAGTCTGCTGCGACGATCCGCATTGCCGGTCCACGCTGGTCGCCGGAACGTGGTTCGGCAGGCGGCTGGAAAGCACGGCGTTGCGGCCGATATTGCCGGCCTGTTCGGCGACCTGCTGCACGCAGCCCCAGATCACGTCTTCAACGACGTTGGGGTCGGCGCCTGTGCGGTCGAGCAGCGCGTCGATAACCTGCGCTGAAAGGTCGGCCGGATGCCAATCCTTCAGACGGCCGCCCTTACGGCCCCCTGCGGTCCGTGCGGTAGCCACAATATAGGCGTCGCCCATCTAAATTAGTGCTCCCAGGCCGACAATCGCATAATTGAGACCTAAATGTACGCGCGTCTCAACTCTGCCGTCATAAAAGCTAGACGTCTGACATAGGCGTAAAAGTGCGGAAAACTGCCTAAATTTTGATTGATCACGCTTTTGTGTTCATCGTACGGTCATCCACTATGCCCCGGTTTACGACCTTCGGATGAAACGCCGGCCGCTGGTGTCGGCCAAAGATTGTCCCGGGCTCAGGCACTCAGCTGGTTGAACGGCTTGTCGCGATCCACGCGGATGTCGCCGGGCATGCCGAGCACACGCTCGGCAATGATATTGCGCAGGATTTCATCGGTGCCGCCGGCGATGCGGCCTGCGGGTGAGTACAGCAGTGCCTGCTGGAAGGCCGCCCGCATCGGCGCCACCGCCGGGTCGCTGACCATGCCGGCACTGTCCATCAGGTCGAGCGCGAAATGGGCGATTTCCTGCAGCTTGGTGGCACTCACCACCTTGTAGATGGAGCTTTCCGGCCCCGGCATCTGGCCGCGCGACAACGCGGTGATGGTGCGGAACTTGGTGTATTCCAGGCCCTTGCTCTGCACATACCAGTCAGCAATGCGCTCGCGCACCGCGGCGTTGCGTACCGCCGGCGTGCCATTCACTTCCACGGTGCGGGCCAGTTCCAGCACGTCGGCGAAATCCGGTCCGGCCATGGTACCGACCGCCAAACGCTCATGCATCAGCGTGGTCAGCGCCACCTTCCAGCCCGCCCCCACCGCGCCGAGGCGCTGGGCATCGGGAATGCGCACGTCGGTGAAGAACACCTCGTTGAAGGCGGAGGTGCCGGAAATCTGGCGGATGCGCCGCACTTTCACGCCCGGGCTGCGCATGTCCAGGAAGAACATGCTGAGACCGGCGTGTTTTGGTACGGTTGGATCCGTGCGTGTCAGCAGCAGGCCAAAATCGGAGTAATGCGCACCACTGGTCCAGATTTTCTGGCCGTTCACAATCCAGTCGTCGCCGTCGCGTTCCGCGCGGGTGCGCAGGCCGGCCACATCCGAGCCGGCACCAGGTTCGGAAAATAGCTGGCACCAGATTTCCTCGCCGCGCAGCGCGGGGCCGACGTAGCGCTTGCTGGTTTCCGCGTCGGCATAGGATGCCAGGGTGGGAATGCACATGCCTAGGCCGATTTCAAAGGCCCCGCGCGGCACAGTGAAGTTGGCCTCCTCCTGGCCGTAGATCACCTGTTGCATGGGCGAGCCGCCGCGGCCGCCCCAGGCCTTGGGCCAGGTGATGCCGGCGAAACCGGCCGCCGCCTTTTTCGCCTGCCAGGCACGGGCGCGCGGCAGGAAATCGGCGTCCATCATCGACTCGGTGTCGTCCAGCCGGCTGGTGCGGCGCTTGGCGTTGGCTTCGAGAAACGCAACCACTTCGGCGCGGAACGCGGCCTCGTCCTGGGTGTCGGAAAAATCCATGTGGTGTTTTCTCCAAGTAAGAAAGACTTCTTTTTTGAAAAAAAGAAACAAAAAACTTTTGTCTTTTTGGCCTGGTGCGCTCAGGCGGCGTTGCGTTGTTCGATGTAACCTACCAGGCGATCTTTCCAATACGGTGCAGCGCCGATGACCAGGGACAGGTGCTTTGCGCGGCGGTAGTACAAATGGCAGTCGAATTGCCAGGTGAAGCCCATGCCACCGTGGGTTTGGATGTTTTCGGCGCTGGCAAGCTCGTAGGCGTGCGTGGCCGCGACACGCGCGGCGGCGCCGGCGCTGGTCATGTCGGGGGCGTCGGCGCCCAGTGCCCAGGCACCGTAATAGGCGTTGCTGCGGGCCAGTTCGATCGCGATATAAACATCCGCCAGTTTGTGCTTGATGGCCTGGAACGATCCGATCTGGCGGCCGAAAGCCTGCCGTTGCAGCGCGTAATCGCGCGCCATTTCCAGGCAAGCCTGCGCGCCGCCGAGCTGTTCGAAGGCGAAAAATACCGCGGCGCGATCGAGCAGCGATTCGATGACGGAAAAACCGCGCGCGGCCGGCAGAACTTCGGCGGCGGCGCCGGCAAATACCAGTTGGGCGGTATCGCGGCTGGGGTCCAGCGTTTCCAGCTTCACGCGCGTGACAGCGTCCTGCGCCAGATCCACCAGCGCCAGCACCACTTCGCCCGCGTCACGCACCGCCACGACGGCGATGTCGGCAACGCCGCCATCGACGGTTGGTTGTTTTATGCCATCCAGCTTGCCGTCGCGCAGGGTGGCCTGCACGCCGTCGGGGCGCGGCGAACCGGCGCCCTCGGCCCAGGCGAAGCAGCCGATGATGCTGCCGTCGGCCAGGCCAGGCAGCCAGCGGGACTTTTGCGCGGCGCTGCCGAAGCGCAGCACAGCCTGGGACGCCAGATAGGCGCTGCTTGCAAACGGCGTGGGGGCGAGGCTGTGGCCGACTTCCTCCGCCAGCACGCAGAGGCCCTCATCGCCCAGGCCGGTGCCGCCGAACGCCTCGGGAATTGCCGCACCTACCCAGCCGAGCCGGGCAATATGCTGCCACAGGTCGCGATCAAAGCCTTGGCCGGCCTCCAGCACGCGCCGGGCAGCCCCAGCGGCGTGCGACGCGAGGAAGGCCTTCGCCTCGGCGCGCACCTGGTTCAGCTCTTCCGAGAAGTCGAAGTTCACCTGGGGTGCCTCCCTGGGGGCGTTTGTTTAAGTGAGTGATTAAGGGAGAATGCGCGCGGAGGAAAGCAAGGGGGGCGAGAGGGTGGGTTCTTCGGGGATGGGACGCCGGACGGGTTGGTGGTTTCACTTTGAATGTCCGCCCGTCCTCGGCACCCAGATAGAGCGAACGCCCGACGTCGACGGCCCCCTAGCGTGCACTTAGGTGATCACCGCGAGTTGGCGCGGTCGTTAAAAGCGGAAATTCGGCACGGCACAAAATTAAGATTTATGCAACGCCTTTGGCCGTGACGCGCCTCCATACCGTAACTTCTCAACCAACAGCGCGAAAGCTGGCGTCGGCAGGCGGCGGCTCGGATAATAGAGGTGGTAGCCGGAGACCGGCTGGCACCAGTCGGCGAGAACCCGGACGAGCCTACCGTCCGCAATGCAAGTGCGAACGACATCCTCGGGGAGGTAGGCCAGTCCGAGGCCCGCCAGGGCCATGTCGAGCATCATCGTGATGGTGTTGAATACTAACTGCCCGTCCGCCCGCACCTTCAGCTCATGGCCATTTTTTGCAAACGGCCAAGTCCAAAGGCCTCCAGTTGTTGGAAGGCGAAGATTGATGCAGGCATGCTCGGTCAGATCATGCGGTGTGCGCGGCTGCCGCCGTTGCTTGAAATAGGCAGGTGCTCCGACGACAGCTTGGCGGAAATCAGGTCCAATGCGTGCCGCGATCATGCCGTTTGCCACCTGTTCGCCGAGCCGCACGCCAGCATCGTAGCGGTCAGCCACAATGTCGATCAGGCCGTAGTCGTTGATAATCTCAACATTGATGTCCGGATATTCCGGCACGAGCTTAGTAAGGGCAGGTGCCAGGATTGTGTCCGTGGCGTGCTCAACTGACGTGATGCGAAGATTGCCCGCGGGCTTTTCGCGCAGCGCCGTGAGGGCAGCTAATCCGGCTTCAATGCCATCAAAATGTGGCCCGATTGTTTGACGCAGGCGCTCGCCTGCCTCGGTAGGCGCGACGCTTCGGGTCGTGCGCGTCAGCAGCCGCATGCCAAGCCGTGCTTCGAGCGTGCTGATTGTGTGGCTCAGCGCGGGCTGGGAAACCCCGAGCTGCGCCGCGGCGCGCGTAAAGCTCCGTTCTCGCGCGACCGCCAGGAAAGCCACCAGGTCGTTGACAGTCTCCCGTGCCATTTATAACACCCAGTTATAAGTCTATGCTGTTTATAGCGTCTAATCGTATGGCTGTGCACCCCCTAGATTGGCACCAGCGGGGATCGCACCAAATCTATCGGAGAGACAAATGAAGACACGCAAACTCGGCACGCTTGAAGTGTCGGAAATAGGCTTTGGATGTATGAGCCTTGCAACAAACTACGGCCCCGCTGCACCTATAGACGACGCGCTGAGGGTCATTCGCGAGGCTCACAACCAAGGCGTGACCTTCTTTGACACAGCCGAGGTCTACGGCCCCTATACCAGTGAAACCATTGTTGGCGGTGCGCTTGAGCATGTGCGTGACGAGGTGAAGATCGCCACAAAGTTTGGCTTCGATTTGACCGATGCCGGGGGACTTGATAGCCGACCGGTGCACATCAAGAAGATGGTAGAGGGCTGCCTGAAACGCCTACGCACCGACCGCATTGACCTTTTCTATCAGCACCGCGTCGATCCGAGCGTGCCGATCGAGGACGTCGCGGGCGCCGTCAAGGACCTGATCGCCGAGGGCAAAGTTTTGCATTTCGGTTTGTCCGAGGCTAACTCGCAGACGATCCGCCGTGCACATTCGGTTCAACCCGTCACAGCTCTGCAGACGGAATACTCTCTGATGAACAGAGACCCTGAAAATAATGGCCTGCTCGCGACTTGCGAAGAGCTCGGCGTTGGCTTCGTTCCTTGGGGTCCTATTGGAATGGGGTATCTCACACAAAAACTTAATCCGGATACGAAGCTCGATCCGAAACAGGACTTGCGCTCAGGTTTCGAGCGGTTCACGCCGGAGAATATCGCCGCCAATAGGCCGTTCGTTGATCAAATAACGCAGCTCGCAGAAAAGAAGAAGGCCACGACTGCACAGCTGTCGTTAGCCTGGCTGCTAGCACAAAAGCCTTTCATCGTTCCTATACCCGGAACAAGCCGTGTCAGTCATCTTCGGGAGAACATTGCAGCGAGCCGCATCGAGCTCACGCCCGGAGAGCTCCGTGAAATCGACAATGCCCTGTCTGGCGTCAAGATTCATGGCGGTCGAATGAACCAGCAGCAGATGCAGGTAGTAGAGCCCGCCTAATGCCTCTTTTTGGCGCATAAATCAAGAATTTGCACCGCTGAATTGAACTAGGAGATCAACGATCTAGCTGGTGCAAGACTCCGGTGCGAAATGCCTCCCTCGATGCGTGGCGGTCGAGGCGGCTCGTTCGGTGTCTGCTGCACCCCGACCACCGCCCCAACGCCGCCGTTCTGCGTCCGGCGAAATTTCCGCCGTTCCATCGCCACCGCGGACAGTCTCGCTGGGCCGGCAGCGCCCGCCGCGGACCCTCGCGCACCTTTGACAGCCCAACCTGCCGTCGCTAAGCCGACTTGCTCGCAAGCGCTCGAAGTCTTCGTGCAAAGGCACGTAAATACTAACCGACACTACGGCGCCGCACCAATCGGGCGCTATCTGCCCCGTCGCCGCGGTCCGCACCGCGTGCTGGCCAACCCAACTGAGGTGTCCCATGACGTTACATGCTTTCATGATCCAGCCGATCGTCGCCCTTGTCGCCGGGATCCTGATCCTGGTTCGGCCCAGCCTGCTCAACTACATTGTCGCGATATACCTGATTGTTATTGGCGTCCTCGGCCTGGCGCCGCATTTCATCCGCTGACGCAATGGCGTAAGCGGATGCGGCAGTCAGCCGACGTTGGATGATTGCTGCCCGTAGTCAAACCCTCCGGTGGGCTTTGCGCCCACTGCGGAAGGGCCAATATGGTGCGATGCCACGACCGTAGCCGGCCCAGCGCCATTGCCGGGTCGGCCCGCTGGACGACGGGCCGGGCCCCAGGCTCGCCCCACAGTCAAAAGTTTTTTGGTTCTTTTTTTCAAAAAAGAACACCTTCCTTACCCCGGCAGCGGCCAAAGCCAAGCCGCCCCGCGCACACCCGAACTATCCCCGTGCATCGCCGGCACAATCGGTGTCACCACGCGCTGCGCAACCACATTGCGGCCAAGCAATGGCGGCACGTCGCGATAAATGTGCGCCATATTGGAAAGCCCGCCGCCTATAACAATGATGTCTGGATCTAGAATATTGATCAACGCGGCCAGTCCGCGTGCCAGCCGGTCCGCGTGGCGCGCCAGCGCGGCCACCGCGCAAGCGTCGCCCGCCGCGGCACGTGCTTGCAGGGCGGTGGCATCGTGCTGGCCGGGCCCGTCGCAATCCTCGGCCAAGGCGGGGCCGGATAGGTAACGCTCCAGGCAGCCTTCGTTGCCGCAAAAGCATTTCGGGTAGGGCAGGTCCTCCGGCCGCGGCCAGGGCAGCGGATTGTGGCCCCACTCGCCGCCGATGCGATGCAGGCCGGTTAGCAATTGCCCGTCAACGACGATTGCGCCGCCACAGCCGGTGCCGAGGATGACGCCGAATACCACGCGCTTGCCGGCGGCAGCACCGTCACTCGCTTCGGAGAGCACGAAGCAATTGGCGTCGTTCTCGACGCGCACCTCGCGCTGCAATGCCGTGCCCAGGTCGCGGTCGAACGGATGGTCGTTCATCCAAACCGAGTTGGCGTTGTGCACGGCGCCGGTGAACGGGCTGATCGCACCGGGAATGCCGACACCGACGGTGCAGGTGTGGCCGATTTCGGCTTCGGCGCACGTTACGAGCTCAACAACCGTGCGGACCGCCTCGTCGTAGATACGGGGGTTGGGGACGCGGCGGCGCAGCGCTACCGCTCCGTCCGGAGACAGAGCGATTATTTCGATCTTTGTGCCGCCGAAGTCGATGCCGATGCGGTAGGTCACGGAAAGGAAGGACTTCTTTTTTGAAAAAAAGAAGCAAAAAACTTTTGCTTATTGGGTTCTCGCATGTGGCAACCAAGCCCTCCCAAGGACACCAACAGATAAAAGTTTTTTGGTTCTTTTTTTCAAAAAAGAACTGCTTTCTTCCTTAACTCGGAGGATCCAAATACAGCGGGCTATGCAGGTAACGCCGCAACCAAAACCGCGCCAGTACCCCCGCCGTCGCCGCCACTGGCACGGCAAGCATAATACCCAGGAACCCGAATGCCGCACCGCCTGCGAACAGGGCGAAAATCACCCACACCGCGGGCAACTCCACCCGGTCTCCCAGCAGGCGTGGATAGATGACGTAGCCCTCCAGGATTTGGCCGACCGCAAATACAGCCACCACCGACAGCACGCCGTTCCAGGTGGGAAACTGCGCGAATGCGAGGCCGACGGAGGTAACTGCGCCGGTTATACTGCCGACATACGGAATGAAGCTGAGTGCGCCGGCGGCGAGACCCACGACCAGGCCAAGATCAAGGCCGATCAAGGAAAGGCCAAGTGCGTAGAAAATCGCCAGCACCATGCAGCACATCGCCTGGCCGCGCACCCAGGCGGAAAGGATGCGATCCACTTCCCTGGCCTGCGCGCGCACCACATCCTGATAACGGCGCGGCACCCAGCCATCGAGGCGCGCCACCACGGCAGGCCAATCGCGCAGGATGTAGAACGCAACCACCGGCGTTACGACCACTAGGCTGAACACGTTGAACAGTGCAAAGCCGCCGCCGACGATGTGGGACGCGGCACTGCCAAGGAAACTCAGCATCGCGCCGGCCTGGCTGCTGACCAGGTCGGAGAGCTTGGCGTCGATAATATCGGGGCCGACATGATGTTGCAGTTGCGCGATCGACTTGGCGGCGAAGGCCGAAAAGCCGCGCACATAATCCGGCACGCGCCCCACCAGAATGCCAATCTGGCTCATTACCAGCGGATACAGCAGCAGCACGAACAGCAGTGCCACCAGCAACATGCCGATCACCAGCAGCAGCGACGCCAGGCCGCGCGGCACGCGCGCACGCACCATTTGGCAGCAAAACGGGTCCAGCACGTAGGCGATGCCGGCGGCGGCCACGAACGGCAGCAGAATGCTGGCAAACAGATGCAGGCCCACGGCCAGCACGACGCCAATTCCGAACAGCAGGGCCAGCCGTTGGCCGCGGGTTGCCTGCGGGTGCAACTGGCCGGCATTGGTGATTACCACCGGCGCGGAAATTCGCTCCTGGTGCGGCTCAATTGCGTGGGGTTCGATGTTCATGCCGGTCTCACCGTTTGGCGCACATAGGCGGCGAAGCTGCCGGCGGTGCTCGCCGCCACAAGCCACACGCCGGCCTGTCGAAGCAACGGCCATGCCATGCCGGTGGCGTTCAGGCCCAGCACCAGGGCGACGAGGGCGATTTGCAGGCCGGTGTTGACCTTGGAAATAGACAGCGGGCGGATGGCGACCGGGTGGTCGTAGAGCCGGAGCAGTAGCAGGCCGCCGACGATCATGATGTCGCGGAACACCACCAGGATGGCCAGCCAGATGGGTAGTTGGCGCATGGCGGCGAGAGTTATGTACATACCGACCATCAGGGTTTTGTCGGCCAATGGGTCGAGCGCCGCGCCGAGAGCGGTGCCGCCGCGGCGGCGGGCGATCCAGCCGTCGATGGCGTCGGAAATGCCGGCGGCCGCGAACAGCGCGAACGCGGCCATCCAGCTATCTTCCAGAACGAGGTAGATGGCGGCTGGTACAGCGCAGAGGCGGGCGAAGCTGATGGCATTAGGGAGGGTGAGAAGTGCGTTCGGCGCGGTTTGAACCATGCCCCACTGTAGCCTATCCAGCGGGTGAATGCGGAGCGCGTTGGTGATGGACCTGATGATCGGGGGCCTGGGGCCCCAGGCCCCAGTGGGGTGCAGGGGCGACGCCCCGCCCGCCGGAGGCAATAAGGCATGACCACCTATCGAGAGGCGGGTGTCGACATAGAGGCCGGCGACGCACTGGTCGATCGCATCAAGCCGCTTGCGGCCGGGACTTCTCGGGCGGGCGTGATAGGCGGCCTGGGTGGATTTGGCGCATTATTTGATTTGCGTGCTGCCGGATATTCGGACCCGATTTTGGTAAGTTCGACGGATGGTGTCGGCACCAAGCTGCTGGTGGCGATTGAGACCGGGCTGCACGACACGGTCGGCATCGACCTGGTGGCGATGTGCGTGAACGATCTGGTGGTACAGGGCGCCGAGCCGCTGTTTTTCCTGGATTATTTCGCCAGTGGCCGGCTGGAGGTGGCGGATGCCGCGCGCATCGTGGCGGGCATTGCGGAGGGGTGCCGGCAGACCGGGTGTGCGCTGGTGGGCGGCGAGACAGCCGAGATGCCAGGCATGTATGCGGCCGGGCATTATGACCTGGCGGGGTTCGCGGTAGGTGCGGCGACCCGCAATGCGTTGTTGCCCGCTGGGGTGAAGGCGGGCGACGCGATTCTGGGGCTGGCGAGCAGCGGCGTGCACAGCAACGGGTTTTCGCTGGTCCGGCGGGTGGTGGAGCAATCCGGGTTGAGTTGGGACGCCCCTGCCCCGTTCGCGCCCGGCGCCACGCTGGCGGCGGCGCTGATGACGCCGACGCGGCTGTATGTGCGCCAGCTGCTGGCGTTGCATCGCGCCGGGCTGCTGCATGCGGCGGCGCACATTACCGGAGGCGGACTGCCGGGAAATTTGCCGCGGGTGCTGCCGGCCGGACTGGACGCGGTGGTGACGCAGGCTTGGCCGATTCCGCCGGTGTTTCGGTGGCTGGCGTCGGCTGGCGATGTCGCGCCGGGCGAAATGCTGTCAGTGTTCAATTGCGGGCTGGGGATGGTGCTGGTGGTGCCAGATGCCGAAGCGGCCACCACCGCGCTGGCCGCCTTGGGCGAAACGGCGATTCCGCTCGGGCACATTGAAGCGGCGCGTGGCGATGAGCCTGAGGTGCGGATGGGCTTTGCGCCGGACTTCGAGGTGTGAAGCAACGCGTGCGCACCGCGGTTCTGATTAGCGGGCGCGGCAGCAACATGGTCAGCCTGCTCGCCGCGGCGAAAGCGGCGGACTTCCCGGCTGAGATCATACTGGTGCTGTCGAACAAGCCAGACGCGGCCGGATTGGCGCATGCCAGCGCGGCCGGGGTTGAGGTCGCCGCGATCGACCACCGGCCGTTTGGGCGCGACCGCGCCGCGCACGAGGCAGCGCTGCACGCGGCGCTACAGGTGCGCGATATCCAGTTGGTGTGCCTCGCCGGCTATATGCGGATCCTGACACCTTTCCTGGTGAAGGCGTGGGAAGGCAGGATGCTGAATATCCATCCCAGTTTGCTGCCTGCCTTTCCCGGACTGCACACCCATGCGCGCGCGCTGCAAGCCGGCGTGAAGCTGCACGGATGCACAGTGCACTGGGTGACGGAGACGATGGATGAGGGCCCAATCATCGCCCAGGCCGCGGTACCCGTGCTGCCCGGCGACACCGAGGAAACCCTCGCCGCCCGCGTGCTGGCGCAGGAGCATGTGCTTTACCCGCTGGCGCTGCGGGCCGCCGCGGGCGGCGCGCCACCCAGCCCAAGCGGCAATAGCTTCCTGCGCAATCCGGCCTAGAAGCCTGCTATATCGGCGGCTCACCCTTGCCCACACCCGCCGGCGCCCATAGAACGCGCTTGCACACCCACACTCGGGGATTACGAATGGCCGACACCCGCTTCACCCAGCCGAACTCTCAGCTCACGCAGGAGAGCTTCCTGGAAGATCGCATGGATTTCTGGGGCCGCGTGACCGGCGCAACGGTGAAAACGGCCGCCAGCCTGTTCTTCTTCTGCGGCTGGCTGTGGTTCTGCACCTTCTGGGGTTTCGGCCTGCTGCACGTGCTGGCCTTGCCGGTTATTGTCGCCCTGATCGCGGTCTTCCTCTAAGTGTCCGTCCGTAAAGCCGGTCTGGCGGCCGTCTGACGCGCCTTTGCTGCGCTCCGGTGCTCACCGGCGGAAAGCCGGCTCCGCTCCGGTGCTCGCAAAGCCACGCCAGCCGACTCACCAGCCCGACTTTCCAGACGAACACTCGCCGGCCGAATTGCACACCAAGTGCCGCTTCACCTGATCAAACTCGCAGTCGGGGCTAAAAGCGTCGAGGATGTGCGCGACTGGCAAGCCGCGCGCGCCAAAAGCGCGCCGCCGCTCCGCCACCGCACCCGCAATTTCCCCAAGCGCGCCAACGAAATCCTCGATGGTGGCTCGATCTACTGGGTGGTGAACCGCATCATCGCGGTGCGCCAGCGCATCACCGATATCGTCGCGGCCAAACAACCGGACGGCACCGCCTGCACCGACATCGTGCTGCATTCGAAGCTGGTGCCGGTGCGCGGGCGGCTGATGAAACCGTTCCAGGGCTGGCGCTACCTGGCAGCCGAGGACGCGCCGCCGGACGAAGCTGCCGCCGTCGTGGGCGCGCACGATCTTCCGGAGCGCCTGAAACGCGAGCTTACGGCGCTGGCGCTGCTGTAGGCAGCGACCGGCCCCTTGGCATGCGCTGGCACAGCGCTACGCTGCCGGCAAAACAGCGGGGGCGACCGTGCAAACATCTTCCATGATCTATACGGGCATTGGTGTGGCACTGACCGCTGCGACCTTGGCGATCAACCGCAAGTTGTATCGTCACGGTGGCGTAAGCGCGCTGGAAGGTTTCTATTACGTGCTGGCCGTAGCAGGGCTCGGCATCGGGTGGTATTTCAACCTGCAATATATGGCGGAATATGGCGCGCAAGCCGGGTGGGCGCATTGGACCGGGCTGCTGTTCGTAAACCCGGCTTCAGCCTCCGGTGGGCAGGATTTGATTATTGCAAACGCCTTCATATTTCCGGTGTGGAGCATTATTGAGGCGCGGCGCGCCAAAATGCCGGCGGGTTGGATTTATTTCCCGATGAGCCTGCTGACGAGCTATGCGTTTGCGCTGGCGCTGTTCTTGGCTATTCGGGAGCGGCAGTTGCGGGTAAGGCAGTAAGAAAGAACTTCTTTTTTGAAAAAAAGAAGCAAAAAACTTTTGATTATTTAGCTCCGATCCCTTGGGCAGCTTGGCGGCAATACACGGGAACCGACATGAATCTTACTGTTTATGGCGATAGCGCCTCCGGCAATTGCTTGAAAATTCGTTATCTTGCCAACTACCTCGGTATTGCGCATACGTGGATCGAAACAAGCGTGGTTGCCGGCGCCACCCGCACGCCGGAATTTCTTGCACTGAATCCGGCGGGCCAGGTGCCGTTCGCAATCCTCGCTGATGGCAGGCCACTCTCGCAATCCGCCGCCATCATGCTGCACCTCGCCGAAGGATCACACCTGATCCCCACAGATGCCTATGAGCGAGCGCTGATGTTCCAGTTCATGTTTTGGGAACAATACAGCCACGAAACCGCCATCGCGGTGCGCCGCTACCATTTGCATCTCGCTGGCACACCGCAAGATCAGATCAATCCCACACTGGTCACCAAAGGCCACGCCGCGCTGCAACTGATGGAGGGCCACCTCGCCGCGCACCCATTCTTCCCGCGCGACGGGCTAACACTCGCGGACATTGCCCTGGTCGCCTACACGCGCCTGGCACCAGAGGGCGGTTTCGATCTGGCCCCCTACCCCGCCATCACCGCCTGGATTGGACGAGTGGAAGCCTTATTGGGTATCCCAGCCAAATAGCGCCGGGGGGTTTGGGGGGGCCGGCTCGGCCCACCCAACCTTGCCTTCTCCCTTTTTCCGAAAGCCCCACCATGAAGCTCGCGCCGTTTCTAGCCGCTGCCCTGCTCGCGACCACCGCCTATGCTGCCGAACCCGCCCGCACCCCGGAAAAGCCCGAGTCCCGCCTCGCCCTGCTACCGGCCGACTCCGTCACCCACCACACCATCACCGTCGCCGGCAAAACGCTGGCCTACACGGCCACCGCCGGCACCCTGAAGCTGCGCGACGAGAACGGTGAGCCGGCCGCCTCGGTGTTCTACGTTGCCTACACGCTGGATGGCGCCGCGGCGCCCGCCCGCCCGGTAAGCTTTTTCTTCAACGGTGGCCCCGGTGCCGGCAGCGCCTACCTGCATCTCGGCGCCGCCGGCCCGAAGGTGCTGGACTTCCCGCCCAACGAAACCGACGGCGCCCACGCCAAGCTGGTGGACAACGGCAGCACCTGGCTGCCGTTCACCGACATGGTGTTCATCGATCCCGTCGGCACCGGCTACAGCCTGGCGGCAAAGCCCGAGGAAGCGCCGAAACGTTTCTGGGGCGTGCACCAGGACGCCGAGGCGCTGGCCAAAACGATCGCGCTGTGGCTGACCAAGAACAGCCGCACCGCCAGCCCGAAATTTGTTGTTGGCGAATCCTACGGCGGCATCCGCAGCATCAAGGTGGCGCGTGCGCTGCAGCATAGTCAGAGCGTGATCCTAAGCGGCATTGTCATGGTCAGCCCGCTGCTGGAAGAACAGTATTTCTTCAGCGACGATCCGCTCACCTACGCGTTCTGGTTGCCGACGCTGGCCGCCGCCGCCCTGGAACGCGAACACAAGCTGACGCCGGAAGCCGTCGACGCCGCCTACGATTACGCCACCGGGCCGTACCTCTCGACGATCGCTGGCAAGCCGCCAACCGGTGCAGACGCCGACACATTTTACAGCAAGGTGGCCACGCTCGCAGGCTTGCCCACCTGGGTGGCAGCCAAGGAACGCGGCATGCTGGTGCCGGAAGCGCACGACGTACGCAGCCAAAAAGGCCGGTTGTACAGCCTGTACGAGATGTCGCTCTCCATCGCCGACCCCGCGCCCGAGGGCATCGAAAACGATGAAAGCCCCGATCCGCTGCTGGAAGGCTACGGCACCGCCTACGGTTCGGCATTCGCCGGCTATGCCGCGGACAATCTGGGCTTCAAAACCGAGCTCACCTATCGCCTGCTGGATGGCGAGGTGAACGAGAAGTGGGAATGGCGCGAAAACGGTCATCACGTGCTCAGCACCAGTAGCGATATGAAGAAGTTACTGGCCCTTAATCCCTCACTGCATATCCTGATCGCGCACGGTTATTTCGACGCGGTGTGCCCGTTCGCCGCCACCCGCTGGCTGGCCACGCACCTGCCGGTGGGGCAGGACCGGGTGACTTTGCGGGTCTATCCAGGCGGGCACATGTTGTACACGCGCCCCAGTTCGCGCGCCGCGCTGGAATCTGATGCAGCTGCGATGGTAAGCAGCGCGCTTGCTGCGGCACCCCCCTGAACGGGAACCGCGGTCAGGCGGCCGGCGCCCAACCCCCCGGCCATTGGGAGTAACTAGTGTTCGCACCAGAACGTGGCGTGGAAAACCCGATCATTCGCCGGGCCATTGAGCTCTGTGATCAATCCGGAATGCGCGTGATCTACCACGAAGACACTGTGGAGGTTTGGTTCGCGCCGGAGAAGAAACGCTTCTATACCACCTGGAGTCAGTTCCTCGCCGACGCCGAAACCATCTTCGGCGCCCGCATGCACGAAGCCCCGGAGACAGAAGTGGAAGCCGCACCCCGCCCGATTTTTGGTCACCGCCGCAGCACCGACCCCGAACTCGCGGCAGCAAGCGCCGTGCCCACAAACGGCGCCGCCACGCCGCAGCCCAACTTCTCCGAGGCCCAGGCCCGCCTTGATACTCCCGCGCCCACCGAAGCCGGCGGCGAGCTCGTGCGGCTACGCAATGAAATCAGAATCCTGGAGCGCGCCATCAAAGTGGTGGGCATGCAGGCCGAGGAATGGAAACGCGAAGTGGCCGCCCTGCGCGACGAAATCGAAACCACTCGCGCCGAGGCCGCCAATATGGCCGAAGCCCGCGCCGCCCTCGCGGGCACCGGACCCGACCGCTACAAAATGGTACGACAAATCATCGTGCGCCGCCTGCACCCCGATATCGCAGGCACCGATGACGAAAAAACCTACCGCGAACGCCTGTTCAAATCGATCTGGCAAGACATCGAGGCGCTGGATAAACGAGGCTGAAGGGAAGCTTTCCCGTGTAGGCGGCCAGCCTCCGGCGGTGGGGGCTTTGCCCCTCAACCCCATTGGGGCCAGGGGCCCCAAACCCCCATCCGTAAGGAGGTAAGGGCTTAAGGAGGGGGCCGCACCGCGCTTGCCGACAGTCCGAGCGGCCCCCTCCTTAAGCCCTTACTTTCCTTAATTGATGGGGGTCTGGGGTCCCTGACCCCAGCGGGTCCAGGGCAGAGCCCTGGCCGCCGGAGGCTGGCCGCCTACACGGGAAAGCCTTTCCTTCTGTCCCCATCAACACCCGCGTGCTAGGGGATTGGGCATGGGATACTGGGGCAAGGTCGTAGGCGGCATGGCGGGTTTCGCCATGGGCGGGCCGCTCGGGATGGTTATGGGTGCCGCGGTCGGCCATGCCGCTGACAGCGGCGGGGTGCCGTTCAATTTTCGCACGAAATTCCTGGATCCCACGGCGCTGCACCCGGCGAAGGTTGCGGGTTTGTTCACGCCGAAGGAGCAGATGTTTGCGCTCTGCGTGGTGAGCTTGGCGGCGAAGATTGCCAAGATCGATGGGGCAGTGAATCGCGCCGAGATCGACGCTTTCAAGCGGCAGTTCCGCATTCCACCGGAGAATTTGCGCCACGTTGGGCGGCTGTTCGACCAGGCGCGCGCCACGCCGGAGGATTACGAGCCCTACGCGCAGCAGCTTGGCCAGGCTTTTTCTGACAACCGGGGCTTGCTGGAGGATGTGCTGGCCGGCCTGTTCGCCATTGCCCGGGCCGACGGGGCGGTGAACCAGAAGGAGCTGAATTTCCTCAATGCGACGGCAGCCGCGTTCGGGCTGGAGGCGGAAAGCTGGAACCGCGCGCGGTCCGGCACCGCGCGGCCGGGGGCCGGCAACCCGGATGAGCCGGACCCGTATGCCATTTTGGGAGTGCCGAAAGCCGCCTCTGATGAGGTGTTGCGGGCTGCCTGGAAGAAGCTGATGCGGGAGAACCATCCGGACAGCCTTGCGAGCCGCGGCGTGCCGCAGGATTTCATTGATCGCGCGAGCGACAAGGTGGCGCGGATTAATGCCGCGTGGGACCGCATCAAGCGCGAGCGCAAATTATAACGCTCGGCTTTTAGAACGCCATCGGCGCGGCTGCTGAAATAAAAAACTCACCGGGGCGAACCCCGGCCTTGCCGGTTCCGCCGCTGAGGTGTAACGTTTTCGCTAGCTGATTTGTAGATGCCAGCAGCGGTGTTGCTGAATGGCGCGACATCGAATCGGGAGGCACGTATGGCCCGGAAGTTTCGCCTGCTGCGTTTGGTCCCAGCGTTGCCGTTCGCGCTTGCCTGGCAATGCTCCTGGAATGGCCCGCCAAAGCCAGTGCCTGGCACGCCGCAAGGCTGGACCGATGGCCAGCGCATGGCCTGGTACACGGCCACCCAAGGATCGCGGCTGATACCGAAGGCCTGGCTGAAGGCGTTGGAGCAGCCGGTTGCGACGGCGCCGTTCCTTGACCCGGCCTATGTCGCCAGTTTCCGCTACCTGTCGATGCCGCCAGGCAACTGGGTTGGCCCGAACCCAAGTTGCCCACTGGATCCCGCGTTGCCGCTCGGCTTTCCGGTCGATTGCCAATCTGACAACGATTTGAAAACGACGCACCTGCGCTGGAAAGCCGCTCAATCGGATAGCGAGCCGTGGGTGGGACTAAACTGTTCTGCATGCCATACGAACGCGCTTTCCTACAGGGGCAACACCGTGCTGGTCGACGGCGCGCCCACGCTGGCGGATTTCCAATCCTTCACGGAGGCAATGCAGCAGGCGCTGAAGAATACCCTGGCGGACAGTGCCAAATTTACGCGCTTCGCCGCCGCGGTGCTCGGCGCCACACCGGCCGCGGGCGACGCGGACAAGCTGAAAGGCGCGATGGCGCAGCTGATCGCCTGGAACGACAACCTGGAGCGGCTGAACGCCACGCCTGGCTATCGCTACGGCTTCGGCCGGCTGGATGCGATCGGCCACATCTTCAACAAGGTGGCATTGGAAACAATGCCGGACAACGGCGCGCAGCAGACGGCAAACCCATCGGACGCGCCGGTGAGCTACCCGTTCCTGTGGAACGTGCCGCAACTGGATCGCGTGGAGTGGAACGGCATTGCCCCCAACACCGCGATCGGCAGCGATCCGGACAATAAATTCAATTACGGCGGCCTGGGCCGCAACACCGGCGAAGTGGTCGGCGTGTTTGGTGACGTGATCCTGGCGCCCAATCCCGGGCTGGGCGGCTACAAATCCAGCATAAACGTGACCAGCCTGAACGAAATGGAAAACCAGCTCGGCGCCTTGCTGCCGCCGGCCTGGCCCACAACGTTCCCGAAAATCGATACCAGCCTCGCGCAAACCGGTGCCACGCTGTTCAATGATCGGTGCAGCGGGTGCCATACGGTGCCAGCGGCCCGCGAGGATGTCAGCACGCAATACATCACCAAGCTGCAACGCGCCTTTTCGAGCAATCCAACGAAGGATGATCCAGTCAACACCGATATGTGGATGGCCTGCAACACAGTAATGGACCGCGCCAAATCAGGTGTGTTGAAAGGCAACAAAATCGACTACTTCAGTACCCCTGTGTTCGGCGACGAAAGCGACAATTTCTCGCTGGTGCAGAACACGGTCATTGGCTCGCTGCTGGGCCAAAAGTTTGCCCTTGCCGCGGGTGCCGCGCAGAATCTGTTGGGATTTGCACAGGGCTTGCCGCAGCCCACGCCGCAGCTGGCGGAGCTCGTCCCGGTGAGCGCGAAAGAAAAGCGCCGTGCCGCGTGCCTGGCTGTAACCGACAGCGTCGCGGCAAAGATCGTTTACAAGGGCCGCCCGCTGCAAGGCATCTGGGCCACCGCGCCCTACATGCATAACGGCTCCATGCCGACGTTGTATGATGTGCTGCTGCCGCCCGCCCAGCGGCCGGCCACGTTCTATATGGGCACGCGGGAATTTGACCCGGTGCACGTAGGTTTTGTCACCACGCCATCGAGCGATAATAACTTCAAGTTTGAAACACATAACGCCGATGGCACACCGATGGACGGCAATTCGAATGCCGGCCATAACTATGGCAACGCGGGGTTTAGCGATGCGGATCGGATGGCGCTGATTGAGTATATGAAGACGCTGTAAGGAAGAAAGTTCTTTTTTGAAAAAAAGAACCAAAAAACTTTTGTTACTTTGGCTCGGAGCGGACCGATGCTCGGCACCTAAGTAGCAAAAGTTTTTTGCTTCTTTTTTTCAAAAAAGAAGCCTTGCTTACCTTCCCTGCCCGCAGGCAGAGCTTTAGCCTGCGGTGCATGCCATTATCGCGCGCACTCTCCGTCACCGACCTGCCGAGCCCAAACTTCAACGCGCGGCCGGCCCCGCCTGACCTGCTTGTGCTGCACTACACCGGCATGAAGACGGCAGCGGAGGCTATCGAGCGGCTGCGCGATCCTATCGCGAAGGTCTCCAGCCACTACGTGGTGGATGAGGATGGCACTCTCTACCGGCTGGTGGCCGAGCAGGATCGGGCCTGGCACGCCGGCGTTTCCTATTGGCGCGGCAGGAAGGAGTTGAACGACACCTCGATCGGCATTGAAATTGTCAATCCAGGGCATGAATGGGGCTACCGGCCGTTCCCGCCGGCGCAGATTACCGCTGTGACCGCGCTGTGTAGGGACATTATTGCCCGCCACGCCATCAAGGCACGCAACGTGGTCGCGCACAGCGATATTGCGCCGACCCGCAAACAGGACCCCGGCGAACTGTTTCCTTGGGCTGGCCTGGCGGAGGCGGGCATCGGCATTTGGCCTGGCGGCGATGGCAGCGGCACCGATCGCGGCCTCGAAACGCCCGCAGCGCTAGGCACTATGCTCACCACCATTGGCTATGACGCGCAAAATACACCACTTGAAGCGCTGCTCACCGCCTTCCAGCGGCATTGGCGCCAGGAAACTGTGAATGGCCTGCCCGACGCCGGCACCGTCTTGCGCATGCACGGCCTCATCCGCATGCTGACGGGAACGACGTAACGGGACGGACCGCGCCGCATGCTCACCAAGGGCGATGACTACCCCCTTCATCAAACACCGGAACCCATCGCCTACGCCGGCACCGACCGCAATTTCTACGATCGCTATTTTTTCAACGGCTACACCAGCGACGGCGAGGATTTTTTCGCCATCGCGTTCGGCGTCTACCCGCATTTGAATATCGCCGACGCGCATTTTTCCGCCATCCGCGCCGGCACCCAGCACTGCCTGCATGCCTCACGCGTGCTGCACATGGAACGCATGGATTTGCAGGTGGGGCCTATCGCCATCGACATCCTGGAGCCATTGCAAAAACTGCGCGTCCGCATCGATGGCGAAGGGATCAAGGCCGACCTGATTTTCACCGGCCGCGCCTTTCCGGTGGAAGAACCTCGCTTTATCCACCGCATCGGTCCGCGCGCCTTCATGGATTACACCCGCCTGACACAAAACGGCCACTGGACCGGCTGGATCGAAATCGACGGCAACCGCCGCACGCTGCCGGAAGGCGCACTCGGCACCCGTGACCGAAGCTGGGGCATACGCCCCATCGGTGCTTCCGACCCGCAGCCGCCTGCACCGCCGGTGCGCCCAAGTTTCTTCTGGATCTGGTCACCGCTGAATTTCGCCGACTTCAGCCTGTTTTTCCATATCAATGCAGATAGCGACGGCAAGCCATGGAACACGCGCGCCGTTCTGTGCCCCGACGGCGCCGGTGCCGCGGATATGGCGCACGCCGACCTGCCGCATATGGATATCACCTGGAATCCCGGCCAACGGCATGCCGCCGGCGCCACGCTGCACGCGGCGTTTGGGGCCCGCCGGTTGGAAATCGCCTTTGCGCCGCTGGCAAAATTCCAAATGCGCGGCATCGGCTATGTCGGCTCCAGTTGGCCGCATGGCGCCTACAAAGGTGAGCTCGCGGTGGGCCGCGAGGATATTACGCTCGCCGATCTGGATCCTGCGTCCATCGAGAATTTGCACATCCAAGCCATTAGCCGGGTGACGCTGAGCGAGGATGGGAAAACGCACAGTGGGATGGGGGTGTTGGAGCAACTCGTGCTGGGAGCTTATGCGCCGTATCAGTTTACGTAAGGAAAGCTGGGTGGGCCGAGCCGGCTCCCCCCAGACCCCCCGGCGACACTCAAGTATCGCCGGGGGGTCTGGGGGGAGCGGCTCGCTCCACCCAGCCGTCCTTACCTTAGGAAAATCAATGAAGTTTGCTGACGCTGCCTGGCTCTCCGCCCACCTCGGCACACCACCGATCGCCCACGTCACAAGTGAGCCAGTCGGCAACGGCCTGGTCGGCACCAGCATTCGTTTCACGCTGACCTACGAAACCCCAACCGCAGAGGCCCCCGCCAGCATCGTCGGCAAGTTCCCGGCAACCGACCCCACCAGCCGCGAATCCGGCGCCTTCCTGCGGCTATATCTGCGCGAAACGAGTTTCTACCGCCATATAGCCCCGCTGGTGAAAATCCGCACGCCGCGCGTGTTCTACAACGACTACAACCCGGAAACCCACGATTTCGTACTTTTGTTCGAAGATCTGGCCCCCGCCCGCGGCGGCGATCAGCTCGCCGGCTGCGACATCAGCGACGCTGCCACCGCGATGCGCGAGATCGCCGGCCTGCATGCGCCACTCTGGGGTAACCCGATCATCGACAAGTTCGATTGGCTAACTCTCCCGCAGCCCGAAACCCAGCGCCTCGTGCACCTCGTGGCGCCGGTCGCCGACATGTTCCAAGAGCGCTTCGCCAACACGCTCGAACCGGACGTGATGCAGGCGGTAATGCGCCTGAAGCCAATGGGCGAAACAATCCTGTTCGACCAGCCGCGCGTGCGCACGGTGCTGCACGGTGATTTCCGCCTGGACAACGTGCTGTTCGACGCCAAGGGCGGACAATGGCCCCTGGCCACCGTCGACTGGCAAACCGTCGGCCGCGGCTGCGGCACCCAGGATGCATCCTATTTCCTCGGCGCAGGCCTGCGCGTCTGGGACCGCGCCGCGCACGAGCAGGATTTGCTGCGCATCTACCATGATCAGCTCGTCCAATACGGCGTGCATGATTACAGCTGGGAAGAATGTTGGCGCGACTACCGCAAGCACGCACTAAACGGCTTATTCATGGCCATGTTTAGCGCCATCAGCGTGGCGCGCACCGACCGCGGCGATGAGATGTTTCTCACCATGGCGCGCCGGCATGCACAGCAGGCCCTGGAGCTGAACGCGTTTGAGTTATGGTAAGGAAGAAAGGACTTCTTTTTTGAAAAAAAGAAGCAAAAAACTTTTGATTATTTGGCTCGGAGCTTGGGACAAC
>Ga0207030_1023_pt2 | contig 43710 bp, 43 predicted proteins | sample Alteio_BWMinCont_40_FD_153260 | JGI IMG/M metagenome (GOLD analysis project Ga0207030, IMG submission 153260) | Enriched cells from forest soil in Barre Woods Harvard Forest LTER site, Petersham, Massachusetts, United States -... | ecosystem: Environmental > Terrestrial > Soil > Temperate forest >... | reverse complement strand
GAGATCTTGTAGAAGATTATCAGCGTAAAAGTCTAAAAGCGCAGAATCAAATTTTTCTCTCTCTTCTTGCGTGAGTGGTGTGAGATCAAACTCTTTTAATAGCTTAGATAATAAATCTGATATTTTCTCTTGAAATGTTTGATAGGTGTCAGATGAATTTAATTGTATTCGCTTGATAAATGCATTAACTAGCTCTATTGGTCTTTTCAGGTGGTCTGGTTGCTCTCCTGCTTTCTGCTCTTCTTCTAAGTCTTCAACCACGTCACTAGATTTTGCACGAAGTTTTTCACTGAGCAAATCTTCAAAAATTTTACGAACTCCCGGATTGTTTATGTCTTTTAGTCTTTCTAATGACATCGCAATTATCCTCGTTTCATATTATCGATATGATTAATCATAAAATACGCTACTATTATTATATAGTATTTATTTTGGTTAATGTATGATAGCCCAAAAAGATTTTAATTCATTGTAATGAATGGGAATTTATTGAGTGAATTCTTAAGGAAAAATTAAGTATTGCATGGTTACTGACTCATGTTATGCAGTAACTGCTCAATAAGCAGTGCAATGCCAGCGGTGGAAACGGTATCAGCGTAACATGCCTAAGTATTAAGAACTCGCATTTTGCACTAACGTTTTCTTATCTAAATTATAGATCACTTGCAGAATTTTTAAGGCTTCATACAACTGAAAATCCTGTTGCGCTAAATCGCTAAAATCTATCGGCGATAATTTTTTTGTTCCTGCATTTTTGCCTGCTAAATGATTCTTTAGTTCAAATTCTCTGATGGGTCCAACTATCATTGCATCTGGATTAGTGGATTCCACTTTTAAATTTTCGACAACAACATCAGGCTTAATGCCTTCATTCTGAATTTGACGTCCTGCTGGTGTATAGTAAAGTGCAGTCGTTAATTTTAATGCGTGTGTTTTATCAAGTGGAATAATCGTTTGCACTGAGCCTTTACCAAAACTATTTATTCCAACAACGGTAGCACGTTTATAATCTTGTAAAGCACCCGCAACAATTTCAGATGCAGATGCGCTACCTTCATTGACTAATATAATGAGTGGCATTCCATGTAAAATATCATCTGAAGTTGCTTTTGCTTCATATTGTATTTGCGGGAGATTTCCTTTTGTATACACAATTGTTTTTTTATAATCACGTAACGTTTTACTATCTAGAAAAGCATTGACGACACTGACACCGCTTTTTAACAATCCACCGGGATTATTGCGTAAATCTAGTATCAAACCATTTAATTTTCCATTGGAAGCAGCTTGCAAATTTTGTATGGCTTTAATCATTAAATCAGCGGTTGGTTCTTGAAATTGACTGATACGAACATATCCAAATCCATTGTCTAACAATTTTGATTTGACTGTTTCAATATGAATAACATCGCGTTTCAAATTAAAACTGAGCGGCTTGGTTTGTCCTTTGCGTAATATTGTCAATGCAAGTTGCGTGTCTTTTTTTCCGTGAATTTGGTTAATCGCTTCATCAAGCGTCATGTTACTCACAAGCTTTCCATTAATTGCAACAATATAGTCCCCTGATAAAATGCCTGCTTTCGCTGCGGGGGTATCATCAATAGGACTAATAACTTTTAATACATCATATTCACTTGTTACTTCAATTCCAATTCCAGCAAATTCGCCGCTTGTTTCTACCATTAATGTTTTATATGCAGTCTCATCTAAATATTCAGAGTGTGGATCTAATCCTGCAACAATCCCTCGAATCGCATTTTCTAATAATTTTTTTTCATCAATAGGTTTAACATAGAATTGATTAATAAGAGCAATAGTATTCGTGAACCGTGTGACATCATTATCTTCTAAAGCAGGTGTAGCACTTGCCGCCACATCGGTGATAGGAGCAATAGCAGGGACCGGAGGAAGAGGATCAATTGCAGAAGCCGAATAAGATGTACCTACAAGCAAAGTGAGCATCACGAGAAACCCAGCATACTTACGCGTTGTGGACTTCATGACAATATTCCTTAAATAAGGTTTATCTTGTCTTGTTAATTATATCTTATTTTTACAGACTCAGCGGAAATCTTTTTATTATTATTTCTGGATGTTATAAATCTTCGCAAAAATTAACAAATAACATAATATATGACTATTCAAGGTATAGGTACTTGTTGCACAAGATGAGCGAGCCATTAGAATTCACTTTCTCAGTTAAGATGCCTTATACTGGATAGATACGTCTTCCCATAAGGATATCTGCGTGAAAAATGACGCTAATAATAATAGAACTATACTAATTGAACAGCATAAACGCTTCTCTGAATCCTGTTTATGGCGGCTCCAACGTGAATATTTTGATAAGTCAGGTATTGACGCATGGGTCAATCAGGTTCCCTTTTACATCACGAGCAATCCTTATATCGCTAATTGCTATGCTCAAATCGTTGTTCGATTTATCCGTGATTGGACCAAACAGCACCCTGATGCCAAACAACATCCTTTCTACATTCTAGAGTTAGGGACTGGTTCCGGTCGATTCAGTTTTTATGTGTTAAAAAAAATAAGGGAATTACTGCAAACATTGGGAATGGCAAACATCTCGATTTGCTATGTGATGAGTGATTTTACAAAAAATAACATTAAATATTATGAAACACATCCTGCGCTGATCCCTTTCATTGAAAAAGGATTAATTGATTTTGCCATTTTTGATATAGAGACAGAACGACCTATTTCATTATTGCGACAGAACATTCTTTTAAACCCCGAAGTTTTAGTGAACCCGCTGGTGACTTTTGCAAATTATATTTTTGATACTGTTTCTCATGATGCTTTTACTGTTCGTCAAGGTAAGTTGTATGAACTACTGCTAAGTACATCAACTACCGAAGATAATTTGCAAGACAATAAACCTAAAGACATGGAAAAATTATCAATTGATTTTAAAATCCATGAAATTAAAAATGACTATTACAATGACCCTCATCTTGATGATATATTAAATCAATATAAAAATACTTTTACTGAATCCAGTTTTTTATTTCCGATTGGTTCTATTCGTGCTATTAAATTTCTTAAAAAAATTTCAAACAATAAGCTATTTATTATTTCTTCAGACAAAGGATATAGCTCTATAGAAAGCTTGAATCATCTAGGTCATCCATCTATATCGTTCCACGGAAGTTTTTCCATGATGGTAAATTTCCATGCGATTGCAAATTATTTTAAAAATTGTCAAGGCGATTACTTTTTACAAACACCCAGAAAAGGAATTAAAACATCTGTTTTTTGCGGTCATTTCCAGTTGAAAGACATGCCTGAAACTTCTCTTGCTATCCAACAATATATAGAAGGAGTCAGTGCAGCAGATTATTTTACATTACACAGAAGAGTGAGTGATTCACTGCAAGAATATACTTTAGAAGCAATTGCTGCACATCTTCATTTTGCACTTTGGGATCCACACATTTATTTAAAGTTAACGAATAGAATTGTCTCTTTGGTTGAAGAATCAGATTTAGATACAATCAATTTTATTGCCAGTAATATGTCTACATTAGCATCCAATTATTACTACATGCCAAAATCAGATTGTGTACTATTTGAAATTGCTGTTTTCTTTCATGCAATCAAACGGTATGAACAAGCTCTTCAATATTATTTAGAAGCAAGCAAATACGTAGGCCGGCAATTTAGCCTATTTTACAATATGGCTTTATGCCAGCATAATTTAGGTCGCATACAAGATGCACTTGTCAACTTCAAACATTCGTTAGAACTCGATTCTGAGTCGAAAGAAGCATTAGAATGGATTGTCTACTTGGAAAAAAACACTGACAAACCTATGGATAAGGGCTAGGCTTAGGAACAGGATTAACATTTTGAGCCCCCGTACTCGCATAATGCACATAAATCGTAATGGAACCACTTTGACTAATAACTTGTTGTTGACTATTCAGGATAGCCGCTGAAACTGTATGCTTCCCTCGCTCAACGTTTTGAAGCATTAAACTAGTACTTGCCATCGCATTTCCATACGGACTTCCATCCAAAAACAACTGCACTAAATCTCCTGGCTGTAGGTCAGGAGTTGAGGTGACTTCAACAGAAATATTCCGTTGATTTTGAAGTGTATCTTCATTTTTAGGATTGGTAATAGCAAAATGAGTGTAAGCTTTATGTGTAGTTACATCAGCGCTATCAACGGATTTTTCTTCCGAATTTTTTTGTGTATTTTGGGATTGTTCAGGCGTGGTTGGTGTAACAGGTTTTGACTCAGGCATACTTAATAATTCGGAATTTAGCATGGGCACATCAGAATAAGTAATATTGCCTTGATCGACTTGCTTATAGATCGCAGCAAAACATGATTGTGATATTAAAATGAAAAACAACAAATATTTTATCATGTTAATCCCCACATTCAGATACAATTCATTAAGAATCAAGTGAACTCTTTCCCATATTAATAGATTATTATACCTGAATATACAGGATCGATACTTCCTACATTTGTTACTAATCGTGTTGACTGTGCAATGCCATATTTATCTGTCCATGACACAGTGATATCCATATTTTTATAACTTGGATTTACATAAGATGTTATAGTCCAGGTTAACGTATAGGTAGCATTTGTACCCGTCACAGTGCTTGTGCCTGAAGCAATACTTTGATAAGAAGTATAGCCTGCTTGATTGCTGATGACTTGAAAGTCCCGCAATGATTCCAGCTCGCTCTCAGCTAGAATAGTCGCTTCACTTTGTTGCTGTGCTAGAGTATCACTATATGCGACACCAGCTTGAAATCGCGCTAAAGCGACCACGGATATAGCAATAATGCAGACAGCTATTATTGCTTCAGCAAGTCCGGCACCTAACTGGTGCGACATAGGAGCAGATTTGCAAGTCATCTTAAAAATCCTTCCAAGAACCGCCGACTCTTCCATAATATCCGATTGATGGTAATTGTTTTAAGGTATTCAATATCGTGCTATTAAAATTCGTTTGATCGTTACCTGAACCAGTCATGGTTCCTGTCACAGCTAACGAACCATTTACTACCGCATTTCCAGAGCTTGTAAAATTTCCTATTACGTATACAAATCCATAAACTGTAAAATTTCCAGATACGCTGAGATTTCCATTTACTATTAATACTACTGGACTCAGGCTAGAGCCAATAGTTGTATTACCTCCATATGATGCAGACTGATCCACCCAAATTGAAGCACCTGTGATTCCATTTGCATTGGCATAATTACTTGTATAATAATAATTTGCAGAATTTTTTAAAGCGGCTGATCCGCCAGCAAAATACTGAGCGAAGAAAGCAGCGCTATTCATGCTGGCAACCGATGCTACATTTGTCTGAACATCACTGCCCGTGTGCCCTGCATTAGATCCCCCAGTAGCAGTATTAGTATCGGCATTTCCTGACATACTTAAACTGCTTCCTGTTATAACTGTAGTACTCCCCGTTAAATTATTCACTTGCGCATTGCCGCTGAGAGTAACACTTCCTTGTATAGTCATAGGATTTGTGGGAGGATTATCAAAAGAAGAGCCAAATTGAACTAATTGCTGAATAACTTTTGTCCCAGTTCCATCTGCACTTGTTCCTGTTGAAGTAATTAAAATAAGTTGATAGTTAAAAGCTATTGGATTGCTATAAACAATCGAATACTGACAGCCATTACCTAAAATAACATTCGTTGTGCTGCTATTTGAAAAATTAGGTATTTTACCCAAAACCGGATTAGCTAATATCGTTGCACTATTCTGATTTAAATAAACAATACCAAATTCTAAACCGGCTTCAGCAGCCTCATATGCTTTTTGATTTCGATATTGATTAGCTCCAATTTTTTGTTGCATCAAACTATAGCTTGCGGCAAATAAGACAATCAACGTTGCCGTTAACAACATGACGACTGTTAATAATAATGTAGCCGCACCACGTTCCATTCTAAGGACTGAATTTATCATTTCGTATCCTGACATGCTGTGTTAGTGTTTTAGTAATCGTTGCATTTCCCACTAGTTGCCCTGTTACTGAAATATCTACACTGCGAAGTGTAATCGTTGAAGTTCCTCCTGAAGAGATAGATTGAGTATTGAGAGTAAACGTTAGGCTAGTGATAGTTATAATATTTGGGTCAGTCATATTTTCCCAATCTCTACTTGTACAACTAAAGGATGCACCCCAAGGTCTTGTTTGAATCGCTCCTCCCGTTAGACGATAACCATATCTTTCATCGTCCGATGAACTACTGATCGCCGGTAACGTTCCACTTCCACTTTTATCATAAGCAAACAAAATGCAGCTATTACTCGCCCCTACGCTAACATCGACACCGCTTGCCATGAATGGATTATTATTTTGATCCAGTCCAATATCATTTTTTGCATTACTCCAATAACCTGCTCTACGTATATCACTTGCCATCAGCTGTATGGCTGCTTCTAACTGTTGGTTAAGGCGATTCGTATTTATTGCATTTGTATAGCGCGTAAGATTCATAATAAAGAGGGTCACTAACGCTAAAAAAATAACTGCATTAATGGCCACAGCAACCATCAGTTCTGTTAAAGTAAATCCATGATATTTAGATTTAGATATTAAGGACATGTTGGAAATCCACTAACAGAGGATGAACAAATTTTCATATTACCCAATCCAGTTATGCTAACACTCATTGAAGTCGTTTGGCCATTCAAGGTAAATGTGATTAAACTACTTGAACCTGCTGCTCCACGCACACTCTCAAATTGAACAGCATTATTCGTTAAACCTGTTGCCGACAATGAAATTTGTTGGGATAGATTTGCCGTCGTCGTGCCTAAAGTACAACTGCTTGCATTCGAGCAGGTACATATAGATGATGGGTTTGATCCATAACACCATGAACTTCCGCTTGTGAAAACCACATAAACCGTTGTATTTCTCTTTATTGCTTCACTACGAGCCTCTTGAAGCGCATAATATAAATTTTCAGTAGTTGCAGTGAGTCGTTGCGTTTGTAAAAAAGTCGTAAATGCTGGAATAGACATTAGGCATAAGATAGCAATAATGACTAATACAACAAGTACCTCTAAGAAGTAGACACCCTGGTGATGTTTTATTCCTAACAAATGTAGAAATCTCCAGTGGTCAGTGCGTATAATAAAATTAGACTGTATTTATCAGTCACAGTCAATGGAATTTAGTTAGGAACGTAAACTGAATAACTGAACATAAAAACACCCTTTGAGCCTAGTCTGGGTATTTAAATGTTAATATTATTCAGCAAACGTCCCTGTAGGAGGAATTTTTGTTTTTGCGCTGGTGGAAAAAACATACCAACATTGATTTAATTGGCTTAGAAATCAACTCGACCGCGATTAAATTATTAGAAATCAAAACCATCGAGACATCCTACTCCATTGAAAATTTCGCAGTTATCCCTTTACCAGCTGGGGCTGTCACAAAAGATCAAATTTCAAATCCAGCTATTATTGCTACTTTACTCAAAGACACCTTTAAGACTAATGGAATACAAACAAAAAATATTGCATTAGCAATACCTCGATCATCTGTTATTATCAAGAATATATCCATTGATAAGCGACTCAATGCTTCTGAAATGGAAGCTAGAGCATGGGTAGAAGCGAACAGACATTTCCCCGATCTGATTGGGGACATTTACTTAGACTTTACAATAATAGGCCCCTCATCCGAGGACCCAGCGCTTGTTGATTTAATCTTAGTTGCTTGCAGAAAAGAACAAATTAATCCATACATCGACTTGCTACAACTAAGTGGTTTGATCCCAAAAGTTATTGACGTTAATTGCTACGCTCTTGACAGAACACTTTCTGTTATTCTGAAAGAAAACAAATCGACGAATGCCATTGCCATGCTAAACTTAAATTTAACATTGAGTAGCCTGATTGTTTCTCATGCCTCAAATTTAATTTATGCACATGATCACAGTTATGATGGAAACCGATTATTAGCTCAAGTCAAAAAATTTAAGGAAGAAAACGAAAATATCGACTTTTCTCAAAATGGGCCTTACAAAGAACTTCTAAATGAAAACTTAAGCTCGCATCTTCGCCATACTATGCATTTTTTCTACTCTAGCCGTACCAACATAAACATAGGAAAAATATATATTTCAGGAGAGTGTGCAACCATACCTAACATTGCTGAGTTCATTCGACAAGAAGTAAATATTGAAACAGAAATAGCAAATCCATTTTTACACATGTCGCCGAATGAAAAAATTAATAAAACAGAACTTCAACAATATGCACCTACATTAGCATTATGTTGCGGATTAGCGTTAAGTTTATAAGGCCATAACTTATGGTAAGAATTAATTTGTTACCATGGCGCGAACAAGCCAGAAAAGCGAAACGGATTCGTTTTGGTATTTTATTGGGAATTTTTCTACTGTTTACACTCTTCATCATTATTTGCGCTCATATTTATGTAGACTCATTAATTGCTGCTCAGCAAGAAAGATTGGATTACTTACAATCTGAAATTGATCTTGAGCAAGGCACCTTAGGCACTTTAAAAGTTGAGAATAAAAAAAAATTAAGTCTTGAGTCCCAGCTTGGTTTTGTTATGAATTTACGAGCACGAGGATTGCAAGCAATTCATTTGTTTGATGCATTAACCAATAGTATTCCATCTGCATTAACGCTAGAAAAAATTGAACGTCAGGGAAATATCATTAATTTAACCGGCAAAGCTCAGTCTGATATGGAGATCACTCTGTTCATGAAAAACTTATTTAATCAACACTATTTTAATCAGCCTGTGCTTACTGACATTAGTACTCGAAAAAATGGAAATGTAGAAGAAAGATATTTTCACTTAAAACTAGTGCAGCAGGAATAACTGATGAATTTAAATCTGCAAAATTTTGAAGATTTTCCGAAAGTCATTCAATTCACTATCATTGTCATCTGCTGTCTAGTTTTTTATTATCTAGGTTATATGTTTGATATTTCAAGTTTAAACAAGAAGCTTTCTACCACACAAGAACAAGAACAAGAATTAAAAACAGAGCTAGAAGCCTTATCAAAAAATATTTCAAAACTTCAAGACGAAGTATCAGCATCTCCATCTCTCACAATAAAGCTTAAAGAATGGCAGGGCAAATTAATAAAATCGTCTCAGTTACCAGATCTACTAAATGATATTTTAAAGATTGGCACCGCTAATCAATTGCAGTTTACATTATTTAACCCAGGAGCAGAGATAAAAACTGGGCCTTATTTAAAAGTACCGATCAAGACCATTGTCGCAGGTAATTACATACAAATAGCTACCTTTGTCAGTCAAATAGCAAATATGTCATCTATTGTTGTCATTGGTGATTTCACTATTTCAAATGAATCGTCAAACTTAACCACTGCGCCAAAATCAGAAAATGAGACAACTGTTCCTTTGCCTAAACCGTTGAACGCGGAATTAACACTAGAAGTTTATTATCTTTCGGAGAAATAAAGCGATGAACCTTAAAAAGACTCGTTATATTTTATTCCTCTCATTTTTGTTATTATTTGCGTGTGACAGTAGTAAACATTTACAAGATTTAAAAGATTATGTGGCTAGATTAAAACATGCAGCAGCCAAACCAATCAACAACTCCCCTAATTTACCCTTATCAAAGCCAATGGAACTACAAGTAAAGACGACTAGGTCACCTTTTGATGATACGACAATGCAGAACATATCCAAAGAAAATCTTGCTCATCCTCTACAAGGCTATCCTCTTAATATGTTGCAATTTAAAGGAATCATCACAGATAGCAACAATTCTATCGCTTATGTCCTTACACCAAACAATAAAATTTATTCCGTAAAAATAGGCGATATCATTGGGGATCATTATGGTAGAATTAAAAAAATCTACCCAGATAGGCTAGAGATAGAAGAGACTACTAATAACGGGATAATTTCTTCTAAGCGTATTGTGACTTTACAGCTAAAGGAAGCAAGCTGATATGACACCATTCTCAAAATTTCAAAAATACTTCTCCACTGTACTTTCTGGGATTATTTTTTTCTTAATTTTTAACGGCAGCATTACCGCTGCGCCTACTAACATGTCTCAAGATGTTTTCAACAAATCCGGCATGTTGTCTTTTTACTTTCAAAATATAGAAGTCAGAACACTCTTACAGTTAATTGCAAAAAATTCTGGTATGAATTTTATTATCAGTGATCTAGTCAAAGGCAGCACGACACTCAACCTAAAAAATGTCACTTGGCAAGAAGCATTAGATATCATTTTGCAGTCACAAGGCTTAGCGGCAAGACGTCTTGGCAATGTTATGTTAATTGGCACAATTGACGAAATTACAACAAATCAAGCCAAAAAATTGCAATCTGCAGAGACTATTGCCAATTTAGAACCACTCTCTTCTACTATCATACAACTGAGATATACTGATGCCACGGATATGGCAACACTTTTGAAGACTGGACAAAGTACTCTTCTCACTAGCCGCGGACAAGTTGCTGTTGATAAGCATACTAATAGCATTATTCTACGCGATGTAAAAAATAATCTTCGAGATGTTAAAATTGCTATTAAAAGATTAGATATCCCCGCTAGACAAGTATTAATTGAAGCTAGAATTGTCACTATTGATGTGGATTTTGAAAAAGAATTAGGAGCACGCTTTGGTATCAGCAATCCTAACCACTTATCAGGAACATTTTTTGGTGCAAACTCACTTGCTCAAGGCACTACGCTTCCCAATGTCACACAGCCTGGTGGAACGATTGATCCTACTCAACGTCTTAATTTTAATACACCCGCTCTTGCTAGTGGCGTTTTTGGTGCGACCCCCGGCAGCATTGGATTGGCAGTTGCTAAGGTTGCCGGTGTCTATTTAGATATGGAATTATCAGCACTAGAGGGTGAGAACCATTTAGAAATTATCGCTTCACCCAGAGTCATGACATCTAATCAACAAAAAGCTGTTATTAAAACGGGTGAAGAAATTCCATATCAAGAATCAACCTCCAGTGGTGCAACATCTGTTACCTTTAAAGATGCCGTTTTAAGTCTGGAAATCGTTCCTCAAATAACCCCGAATAATAAGATTATTTTAGATTTAAAAGCAACCGAAGATACTCGCGGCACGGATACCTTAACCGCTCCTGGCGGCTCCGCTGTTCCATCCATTAATACTCAGGCGGTGTCATCAAATGTTCTTCTTAACAATAATGAAACAATAGTAGTAGGCGGCGTATACACACAAACTAAGAGGCATCAATACGAAAGAATTCCATTCTTAGGTTCTATACCGGTCATAGGATATCTGTTTAAACATTCTCACGATGAAAATAGAAAACAAGAGTTGTTAATATTTCTCACCCCGAAGATTATCAGTCCTCTTTCTGCTGCGCCCTACAAAAATGAAGGTTAGCATGAATAAATTTTTTAAATTATCTTTATTACTGACAGCTTTAAGTTTTTTATGGGCTTGTAGCTCACAACAAAGTTTAATGTTATCCGATCAAAAAGTACGTATAGCAAAAATCAATACCGAGTTAGGCATGGCTTACCTTAGCAACAACGATGTAGAAAAAGCGAAACGAAAATTTTTAATGGCCTTAGAGCAAGCCCCAGATTTACCAGAAGCATGGTATTCAATGGGATATTATTTGGAGGTAACAGGTGATACAGATCAAGCTAAGACTCATTATTTAAAAGCCATTCAATTAGCTCCTAAAAATGGTGAGGCACACAACAATTATGGCACTTTTTTATGTCGCATTGGCGATTATAAAAATGGAATAGAACAATTTATGCTAGCCATAAAAGATCCCCAATATGTGCAAACTGCCGCAGCTTATGAAAATTCTGCATTGTGCGCCTTAAAAATCCCGGACCTTAAAATGGCAATGCTCTATTTTGATAAAGCATTACGACACGATCCGCGTTTAACTATTTCTTTGTTTGAATTAGCAAAATTAGACTATCATTTTGGTTATTATCAAGAAGCCGAAATGAGATTAAATCAATACCTCAGTTACGCACCTGCTACTCCTCAGTCCGATCAGCTAAAATCACAATTGAAATTAAAACATGAAAGATAACTTGAGAGTTGATAGGAGACTCAAATGGAAATGAAGGATTTATTGATTTTATGTTCCCAAAAAAATGCATCTGACTTGCATTTATCTCCAAACCAACCACCTCTCTTACGAATTGATGGCGATTTAACGCCTGTTAAAGACGCACCTCCTCTATCCGCTGAAGAAATAAAAAAATTAGTCTATACCACTATGGATCAAGGTCTGCAGTACCAGCTAGACACCCAACTAGAAGTGGATTACGCAACAGAAGTAGAAGGGGTTGCAAGATTTCGGGTAAATGTATTTCATCAATCATTAGGTCTTGCAGGAGTTTTTCGGGTCATTCCACAAATAATCCCTACATTAGATCAATTACATTTGCCTCCTGTTTTTAAACAATTATTGTCTTTGCCTAATGGACTAATCCTAATAACAGGTCCAACAGGATCTGGAAAAAGTACCACATTAGCAGCTATGGTAGACGATATTAATATCAATCAGTCAGAGCATATTATTACCATTGAAGATCCTATTGAATTCACACATAAAAGCAAAAAAAGTTTAATCAATCAGCGGCAAGTTATTCGAGATACACATGATTTTGCTGCTGCATTGCGATCAGCTTTACGAGAAGACCCTGACGTTATGTTAGTCGGTGAAATGCGAGATTTAGAAACCATACGATTAGCCTTAACTGCTGCTGAAACGGGCCACTTAGTCATGGGAACTTTGCATACCAGTTCTGCTCCTCGTACTATCAGTCGTATTGTTGACGTTTTCCCCGCTGGAGAAAAAAATGTCATTCGCAACATGCTTTCTGAATCTTTACAAGCGGTTATATGCCAAACACTCTTAAAAAAAATAGGTGGTGGGCGTATTGCAGCATTTGAAATTATGCTTGGTACACCAGCTATTCGAAACCTAATAAGAGAAGATAAGATTGCCCAAATGTATACAAGCATTCAAACTGGACACGCAGTAGGTATGTGCACTCTTGACCAATATCTACAAGAATTGCTCAATAAGCAACTGATTACTGTTGAAACAGCACATGAAGCAGCGCTAGATAAAAATCATTTTAAGTTAAAACAATAACCTATAGGTATCATCAATGGTCAATAGGTTATGATCTGGTTAAATTAAGTGCTATTATGGCCTGATTTTTTTGGGTAAAAGGTTTATAATGTATAGTATAAAGGAATGCTCTTTATGTCTCTGGTTTGAAAAAATTCATATTAATCCACGGAGGTGTACAATGCGGTACCCTATTCATTCACTTAAAGGTTTCACGTTGATAGAGTTAATGATCACGGTAACGATTATCGCGATTTTAGCGGCTGTAGCAATACCATCCTATCTAAACTACACAAGGAGAGCCTATTATAGTGAAGTTGTTTTAGCAACAGCACCAGCAAAACTGGGAGTCACGGAATGTTATCAAGAACAAGGAGCTTTAACAAATTGCAATGGTGGTTCCAATAATGTTCCTGCTAATATCACCACAGCGACAGGTGCGGTTGCTTCACTAACAACTGCTGCTGGCGTCATTACAGTAACTCCTGTTGCAAACAAAGGTATCGTTGCGACTGATACTTATATTCTGACTCCAACTGTAACCAATAATACGTTAATTTGGACTAGCTCAGGCGGTGGTGTAACTAATGGATATTCTCAATAACGGATTAGTTTAGATTCTCTGTCAACATTTCACTATCATTATGTAACGTACAGGAAGTACGTTACATAATATAGTGAGTTTCGCGTCCCGGCTTAAAAAAGTTAGGGAAAGTGATATGGAAAATGCTAAATCATCAAATAATATTTTAACAGGATTTGCTTCTTATCTTTCTGAAAGCAATTTGATTGACAAACAAGTTACTCTTGATGCGTTACAAGAATCTAGCCTAACAAAAATTTCCTATATTGATCTGCTCGTCAAGCAAAAAATACTAGATGAAACTCATGTTGCTAAAGCAACAGCTGAGTACTTTGGCTTACCGCTTTGTGATATCACAGCGTTTAATACCGATAATATCCCTTCTGAATACCTAGGTATTCAATTGGTGCGCAAGCAACAGGGGCTCCCTCTTTTTAAAAAACATGGGTTGTTATATATAGCAATTACTGATCCCACCATCGAATCCTTATATGAAATACGGTTTTTAACAGGGTTAGATGTCAGACTTCTCATTGTCGAATCATCAAAGCTGAGTCAGGTTATTAATGAGTTACTCAATACCCTTATCTTATCTGAAATGAGCACGTTAGGTGGCGAGCGCGTTGATAACGTCACTGTAGATGCTTATAAAGAAGAAAATACTGACCTTTCTTCTTATGATGTAGAAAGTGCTCCCGTTGTCAATTATGTTAATAAAATTTTATTAGATGCCATTGAGAAAGGTGCTTCTGATATCCATTTTGAAGCCTATGAAAACCTTTATCGAATTCGATTTCGTCAACATGGTATCCTTTATCCCGCTGCAAGCCCTCCTGCAAAACTAGCTAACTACCTCCTCGCCAGAATAAAAGTCATATCCAGCATGGATATTACTGAACATCGCATTCCTCAAGACGGGCGTTTTAAATTAACCTTATCAAAAAAGCGCTCTATCGATTTTCGTGTCAGCGTATGTCCAACTGTCTTCGGAGAAAAAGTTGTCTTACGTATTTTAGATCCCGCAAGCATTTCACAAGGTATAGAATCATTAGGAATGGGTCAGATACAAAAAGAGAATTTGCTCAGCGCACTTAACCGCTCACAAGGTATGATACTCGTCACAGGACCGACTGGCAGTGGTAAAACAGTTACACTCTATTCTGGATTAAGTTATTTAAATTCGAGCGAAAAAAATATTTCAACTGTAGAAGATCCAGTGGAAATACCCTTATCAGGAATTAATCAAGTCCACGTGAATCCAAAGTTTGGTTTAACCTTTGCTGTGGCACTTAGAGCCTTTTTACGACAAGATCCTGATGTAATCATGGTTGGAGAGATCCGCGACCTAGAAACAGCTGAAATTGCCGTAAAAGCGGCACAAACCGGACACTTAGTCTTATCTACCCTACATACTAATAGTGCGCCAGAAACCATTACACGTTTGATGAACATGGGCATCCCTTCATACAACTTAGCCAGCTCATTAACGATTGTCATAGCTCAACGTTTAGTTAGAAAATTATGTGAATTTTGTAAGCAGAAAGATGATATTTCAGAAGAAGTATTTATTGCTGAAGGGTTCAAGAAAGAAGAATATGGAACTTTTCAAATCTACGCTCCTGGAACATGCGATCGCTGTATGCGCGGTTATAAAGGGCGTATGGGCATATTTGAGGTCATGCCTATTTCTAAAGCCATGTCACATATCATCATAGAAGGCGGCAATATTTTAGAAATTATTGAACAAGCAAGAAAAGAAAACATTATGAATTTACGTGAATCAGGATTAGAAAAAATTAGGCAAGGACAATTAGGAATTACTGAATTAAATCGAGTTTTTAAATAAATATTAGCTTACAATTAAGATGAGTTCACTATTCATGAACACAGCAGGATAAAATATGCCAGACAATATTCAGCAATTTGAATGGAGTGGTATTGATAAAAATGGTCAACGTATCAAAGGTAAAACTCAAGCGGCAGATTTAAAAGACGCTCAAGCCGAATTAAAAAAACAAGATATAGCGGTTATTACAATTAAAGCAATCTCACAGACCAGTCTGTTCTCTAGCCGAAAAAAAGTTAAAACTAAACACGTTCTACTCTTTACTCGTTATTTATCAACAATGCTGTTTGCAGGCCTTCCTATTCTCCAAGCATTAGATATCATCGCCCAAGATCAAGATAACGCAGCTATGCAATCATTTGTTGTGACTCTTAGAAAAAACATTGCAAGCGGAAAAACATTATCAGAATCTTTTAACGAATATCCTCAATACTTTGGCGAACTTTATTGCAGCTTAATATACGCAGGAGAAAAATCGGGTACGTTAGATAAAATCTTAAAGCGATTAGCTAACTACTTAGAGAGATCTGAATCTTTAAAAGGAAAAATTAAAAAAGCCTTGATGTATCCAATTGCAATCATGAGTATTGCCTTGCTGGTCAGTTCGATTTTACTTATTTTCGTTGTTCCAAAATTTCAAGACTTGTTTAAATCATTTGGTGCTCAGCTGCCTTTATTTACACGAATGGTTATTGGATTATCCAATTTTATGCAATCTTATTGGTGGGTGCTTTTATTAATGATGGGGCTTTCTGCTTGGGGATTTCGGTATGGCATACGTAATATTCCTTCGTTCAAATATAAAGTTGATAAGTTCTCATTGAGAATATTTATTATTGGACCCATATTACAGAAAGGAATTATTGCTCGTTTCACACGGACATTATCCACCACGTTAGAATCAGGCATGCCGTTAACTGATGCCATGAGCTCTATGGCAAATGTAATGGGAAATGTTTTATATAGGGATGCTATTGTTAAAGTTCGCGATGATGTTGTGAGTGGTAATCAATTTAGTACATCCTTAGGTGCTACCAACCTTTTTCCCAATATGGTCGTTCAAATGATATCAGTCGGTGAAGCCGCAGGTTCTCTGTCTGACATGTTAACAAAAGTAGCTGACTATTATGAAGAAGAAGTCAACAATGTAGTTGACAGCTTAAGCAGCTTGCTTGAACCTCTCATTATGGTCATGCTGGGTGTCATTATAGGAGGATTAGTAATCGCTATGTATCTACCTATATTTAAGTTAGGCTCTCTTTTCTAGGTGAAACAGTTATGAAGAAAAAAATGATATTCAACGGATTTACATTAATTGAATTAATGGTTACATGTACCATTATTTCGATACTCATTTTGATTTCAATTGCGTTATATACACCTCAAGTACGCAGTGGGAGACGTTCAGATGCCATTAATACATTATTTTCAATTTCGTTAGCAGAAGAAAACTATCGTTCAACTAATGCAACATACGGCACAATTGCACAAGTTTGGAATAGTGTTACAACCTCGACCGGTGGTTATTACACATTAGCCATAAGCAACGTTACATCAACAAGTTACACTATCACAGCCACTGCAGTAGGCGATCAAGCTAATGACATCCAAGGCAGTACTTCTTGTACCCCTTTAGTTTTTGCAATGAGTGCCGGAACAATTACGCAAACTCCCACTGCTTGTTGGCCATCATGATCATTGAGAATTTATTATGACAGATACCACAGATTTAACTTACATTATCAGTGACCCTATTGAATTGAATCTGTCTTATATGCCTTTTATTGCAAATGGCGGACTCTTTGTTCCTACTTACGATCATTTTGCTTTAGGCGATAAAGTCCGAATCAAACTACAATTACCTGGAAAAAAAGACGCGATTGATATTGAAGGAAAAGTTGTTTGGATTACATCTAAGAATGCGCTTTACCACGTTTTAGCTGGTGTAGGCGTACAGTTTACTGGCTCCAATAGTCAAACTATTAAAGAACAATTAGAGAATCTTTTAGATAAGTCTATTGAAGTTGGTGGATATACTTATGGCATTACTGATACTGATAAAAAAGAAAAATAAAGATTACTGTCCTAATTATTTTTAAATCTTTGCTCTATCTCCAGCTGAACTTTCTTAAATACCCCATCGATGGAGTCAATACATTTCTGAACTTCATGCCAATCTGATTGCAATACTTTTTCTTCTCCTTTTAAACTCAGTGCATGAATCGACATAATTCCGCAGTTTCCAGCAGACCCTTTCAAACGATGGAATAACTCCTTCGCAACATCATTTTTTTCTTTTTTAATTGCTTTTCTAATTTCACTTATTAATTCGGTAGTAGCATTGACAAAACTTTCCATTAGTTCTTTAATCGCCGATTTATCGTCACCAAAAATATCGTTTATTCTAACCATATCTATATGTGAGTTTGGACCTATTATTTGAGATGGTTTAAAATGGTCTTCCACTTTGTTAATCTCATTACCTCTTAACCAACGATTCAGTGTCTCTGATAATACTTTCATGTCAATTGGCTTAGCAATGTAGTCATCCATACCAGCAGCCAAACATTTTTCTCTATCTCCTTTTAACGCATAAGCTGTCATAGCAATAATGATTATATGTTTATGTTGTTCCTTTTCTAATTTCCGAATTTCTTCTGTCGCAGCATATCCATCCATTTGTGGCATTTGACAATCCATTAATATAACGTCATAAGGAATTTCCTGTAATGCTTGCATGACTTCAACACCATTTTCAACAACATCTGCGCGATAACCTAATTTTGCCAAAATCCTCAATGCAACTTGCTGGTTTATAGTATTGTCTTCTGCAAGCAAGATCCTGGCTTTTTTCTTCTCCTCAAAGATATCAGCATTTGATTTTGTAACAACTTCATTTATTATTTCATACTTCTTAGTTAAAACAGCGACAATACTCTCATATAACTTAGATTGTCTAATGGGTTTAGTGAGATTCATTGCAATATCTAATCGCTTTAATTCCTCAGGCGTGAATGTTGTACCTAACGAAGATAGCAAAATGACAGGAACATATGGAATTTCATTAAGATCTCGCATGATTTGGAGAAATTCAATTCCATTCATGCCAGGCATGATGTAATCAACCAACACCAACGAATAAGGACTATTATCGTGAATAGATTTTTTTAACAGTGATAAAGCTTCACCTGCATTCGATGCAACATCACAGTCTAGTTGCCATGATTCAAGCTGTCTTTTTGTAATCTCTCGATTAATTGCATTGTCATCAACACACAATACACGGGCCCCACGTAGTTGCGGTAATAATTCGTAGACAGTGTTTGACTCTGGTACTTCTGCTTCAATGAGTTTAATCGTGAAGGAAAATTTACTGCCGCGTCCTGGCAAACTTTCAATATTAAAAACACCACCCATGATCTCAACTAATCGTTTGGAAATCGCCAATCCTAATCCTGTTCCACCATATTTACTTGAAGTAGATCTGTCTCCTTGAAAAAAAGGTTGGAATAAACGCTCACGAACCTCAGGTGTAATACCAATACCTGTATCGTTAACTTCAAATAATAACGTTAGTTCTTTTTCAATCCTCTTTACTAACTTAATTGAAAGACTAATTTCACCTTTTTCTGTAAACTTAACTGCATTACCCAATATATTGCTTAACACCTGCCGTAGTCGTGAAGGATCGCCTTTCAGCCATTCAGGAACATTAGGTTCGATATAAGCACCTATTGCAAGTTTCTTTTTATGTGCTTGAGCCGCAGCAATTTCAATTGCATCATCAACAACCGGATGCAAATCAAAATCCATATTCTCTAAATCCATTTTACCAGATTCAATTTTTGAAAAATCTAAAATATCATTAATGACTGAGAGAAGTGCTTCTCCAGATATTCGAATAGTTTCTATATAAACTCGTTGTTCGTCTGATAATTTCATTCCCAATAAAAGACCTGTCATACCAATAACACCATTTAACGGCGTACGAATTTCATGGCTCATATTTGCTAAAAATACACTTTTAGCACGACTTGCTTCCGCAGCTTGATCTGCTAGTGCTTCAGCCATTTCTTTTGCATGTCGTAATTCTCTTTCAGCTTTTTTTCGTTCGGTAATATCCCAGCACACACCTGTCATGCGTATAGGTTGATTATTGTTATCTCGATATACTTTACCCTTCATTCCGATATAGTGTAATGATCCATCAGGATGAATAATTCTAAATTCTGTATCATGTTCCATTTTTTTCGATAAGCTTTTTTTCACATTTTCTAGAATTGACTTACGATCCTTGTGATAAACCAAGCTTAAAAATTCTTCAAAACTTGCTGGGAAGCTACTTGGATTCAACCCAAATAAATTATGAATATAATCATCCCATACCATGTGATTATTTGTAGTATCCCAACTCCAAGTACCTGCTTCTGCAGATTTTAATGCTAGCCCTAATCTTTCTTCATTCTCTTTCAGTGTTTCATAAACTCGTTTCATTTCACTAATATCAGCCGAAATGCCGCCTATTGCATAGGGCATCCCATCTTCATTAAAAATAGGAAATAAATTTGAGATGTAATAATTACATTGGTTTTTGTCAATAATTTTTTCTTCAATAGTAATCGAGCTTCGTGACTGCAAAACTTTCAAGTTATTTTTAATCATATCCTCAGCAATTTTTTTCGGCAGAACATCATAGGGTTTCTTTCCAATGACTTCCATTTCGCTTATATGAAACAATCTTTCAAATTGCTTATTAACTAACGTATATTTTCCTTCAAGATCATAAATGTAAATCGCAGAACTTGTATTATCTAAAATAGCTTGTAATCTTACTTGGTTTCTTTTTAGGGTTGCGGCAATTGCCTCCCTCTCAATATCTGCAATCTCAACAAAATATGCGTATATGAGAATTAAACTGGTTAACAATGCAATCGTTCCAACAACCAAGAGAGCAGCCTTTAAACCTAACTCATATAGCGAACCTGAACTTTCTGTTACCGCTAAATAACCAACAATAATTGGAATGAGAATAATGGGTGGCATTAATTTTCGGACTAAGACTCCACCACTGTGCTTGCTAACAAATAGTGATGCTATTCCTTCACCTGAGCGTGCAAATAAAATTCCTAACACTAAAATCATAGATGTGATAAGCGTCGGCATAGCCATTTGAGAATGCACATCTGCAACCCCCAGTATTGCAGAAATTTTCTCAAGCTCGTAAATATGAGTGAGTAACTCAAAGAGTAACAAATAAAACATAATTGAAATCAAAACTTGATTAACGCGAAAACTAATTATTTCATTATCTGAAAAAAACAATACGAAACCACTTAAAACAAAATTTGTGGCTATAAACGGAGACATTCGTCCTGGTGACAAAAACATTGGAACTTCTTTTAAAGGTTCCTTAAAAAGACCTTGGTCAATTCCCAAGTCTATTTTAAAAAAATATTCAAATAACGTTAAAATACCTATTAGAAAAACAGCAGCCGAACAAACTTGCGCTATATGTGATATGTATGCTGTGTTATTTCTCTCGCATTTTATCCACAATGCAACACCACACAGCATAAAGCATAAAGCGACATTTGGCTTTATTGAGTATATTAATTGGATAGAATTTATTTGTAGCCAAAAAGAAAAAAACCATCCCAGAAGTATACCAAATCCACTCACAATAACGAATGCACTTGTGCATTTCGCAAATGTTATTGGCCAACGTGGGACATTATTCTGTAGGTTCTCATTATTCATAGACCCTATCCTCAACTTATTCATTCAAATGGAATTTGTCAATCAAGTCTGCAACTTGCTTTAGATTAGAGTGTAATTCTTTAATTTTATTTATATGAATGAGATTGTTATCAGTTTTTTCGAGTAGATTGGCTGACTTTAAAATTTCATTAATCTCTGCTGATATTGTTGGACTAAGAGCTGTTAGGCTTTTAATTTGTTGAATATAACCTTGCAGCTTTTTATTCTGAGTCGCCAAGGTATCTTCAAAATGGATTATTCTTTCCCCCACTGAAAGACGACTATTTAACTCGGCCATATTAAATGGTTTAGATAAAAATTCATTTGCACCTGCTTCAAGACCTTTTACAATATTTTCTGTCCCAGTAACTTGAGTCAATAAGATTATATAGGGTCTATAACTAAGCTGTTTTTTTATTCGTATACATAAATCTATTCCATTTAATTTTGGCATCAGCCAATCAATGATTAATAATTTTGGCGCATCAGGATGCTGAAGAATATCCCAAGCTTCTTCGCCATCTTGCGCCGCGACAACCTTATAACCCCATTGAGTAATAGCAGCCCGCAATAATATTCGCGTAGGAGGATCATCATCAGCTATGAGAACAGTAGTAGGTGAAGCAGTGGATAATTGAGTTTCATCACTTTTATCAAATACCATAGCACTATCCTTTGTATGACCCCACTTTAGAGATATCAATCCACAAGGAGCTAGGAAAAGCTGTATTTAATTATTCTTACACTATAATTTTAACACTATTTAAAAGATTATTTTGATAAATAATAAATATGAAAATCAATCGCACATCTAAAGGTAAACTCTTTTTTCCCAAAAACAAGCTTTTAGGCTTTTATCTAACCGATAATAATATGTCTCTGTATCAGTTAGTTGATAATTTTGAACATCATAACTAAAAACCTTGAATGAAGGATTATTACCGAATATAGGACTTATTGATGGAGTAATGAATGTGTTAACAGTACTAGGCTGACTCAACATACCTAGTTGCAACTCCTCTCTATGAATATGTGCTGGTAATATCGCACTAATAATGGAAGCATATTCTTTAATATTATCATTGAATATCGTTGTATAAGTTGGTTGCCAGAATTCCTGAACACCATTCAAATAATTTTTTAATGTCCCAACAACATTAATACCCACAGGTATATGAAAAGCCAGTAATACCTTTTGATGTTCGAGTTTTGATTTCATTAACTCCTGGTGCAACCAATCTAACTGAGAAAGCGCCAATACTTTTGATTGCATATCGTTTATTTCTGCAGAAAATAATACGGAGTTGAGTACAATTAACCGATATTTAGGTGATAAATTTACCGAATAGTATCCACTTTGATGAAAGCTTTGTAAAAATAAATTTCTATTTTCCTTATCTAGAATTAGTTTTGACCACGTGATTGCTGTTTGCTGTAGAAATATCCCATTTTCTTTTACCGTGTAATCAGCATCATATGTATCATTATTTCCTACTGCAAAATAGATACTTTGACTGGGTAGCGTCTGTTGGAATTTCATCGCTATGAACTGAAATATTTTACGAACAAAATTTTGATAACCTGCTTGAGTATAATCATGCGAATAAAGAATATACTCCGTTCGAAATCGGTGTGCCAAAATATCGCCTAATACTACAGCAAATTCAAAACGTTCTTTTTGATCTAATCTTTTTATTTCATTAAAGGTCACCTTTAAAAGACTATAATTCGTATCATGATAATAATGCACATTCTGACTTTGATCGTCATAACTAAGCAAAATGTCTTCCCACATCTGATATGGAAGCTTTATTAGTTGCGCGGCCAATGGGCATGCATGCAAGCTGATACTACATGATGCTAATGGATCAAAATGTATATCTGCTACACTGACAAATTTTCTATTTGCATCCAATGCAAAAGTGAATGTTTGAAATGAAATGATTATCACTAACATAATCATTGAAACGATCAATTGTTTTTTTTTCATACAAGCAATGTAATCAAAGTTCCACATAGAACATCTCTCATGATAACTGTCTAAATTTATTATATGGAAGCTCTATGTTTCGCAAAATTCTGTTAATGTTAGCATTGTGGTTAACCACTCAGGGTTTATTAACTTAATAAAATCACATAGTTGCTCTTGAATAAGTACATTGATTAATCCATCTCTCTTAAAAATATCATGATACAAACTTTTCCCCAAATACAGATCGAAGTCTTTCAAAGTTTTCTTTTTGATAGCACTGGATTGTTTATCAAATACATTTAATATAATTTTTTGCTGATATCGTTTGTATTCGATTAACTTTTTGTCCTCAATTTTGTTAGTTTTTTTAGATTTCAACCCTACATTATTGTGTAAAATTTTAATTAACTCTTTACTGGATTTTGATGGTTGAAAATCGTCTATCAAAGCACGTAATAAATATTTGGCAATGTTATTTATTTTCCCCTGGAGGAAGCTAGGAGAGGATTCAACAATAGAAATTTTCTCTTGGATATACTGTTCATCATAATTTGAAAGTGTCTCTTCAATCTGATCCTTTGAGAAACCAAATCTCTCCCTCAATCGATTAGAAAGCGTCATAGAATCATCAGTTTTCACTGCGTCATGAATCATTTCTTTCGCTCGTTTAATCAAAAATTGAATAGCAACTATTTGCCGAGCATTCTTTTGCAATTTCAAACTAACTAGTAAGGGTGAATACTTGTTTACTTCCTCAATGGCTTTATCCAATACCCTACGCTTAAAGTCTCTAAAAATTGCATATTTTCCCTCTTTCACACCCATTAATTTCCTAAACTGTCCTATGTCAAACCATGGTGTTTGCTCGATATTTTGATACCGTATACAGTTTTCATATAGTGCTAAGCCATATGTTGACTGGAACTGAGCCTGTACTACCATATTTAAACGGCCATATAATTCTGGCGAATATAAAAGTTTTTTCATTTTATTACTATAAGAATAGGTACAAACTCCTCCTTCAATGCTGGCATCTGAAATAATTGAACTGGCATTCCAAATACCTTCTGAATCTAGCTTATTTCCATCAACTAGATTCCATTCGATAACTGTCGAAAGAAGGTTAACGAGCGCTTTCTTAATCGTTTTATAATCATGACTATCATATCCAATTAAATTACACAGCGCTTTGATTTGAATTTGATGCTCATCCTTTATCAGCAACTCATTATAGGCATTGAAAAGTAAAGCATTAGCAATTTTTCGTTGAATTAAGCTCAGTTTATTACTTGAATGTATGGTGGCAACATGTTTTTTTAATTCTAAAGTCTTTTCATTTCCTAACATGACTCACTCCCTATTTAATCCTTGAATTCCATGTCTGTCCTCAAAGATTTTATCCTGTAAGCGTCACATTTTCGCATCATGAATCATCCTGTAAGCGTCACAGTTTGATTAGTGATCCTATATTTAATCGTATGACCTAACTCTAGATATAATAACAATAAAAAAAATTAAATTTAATAATTTCAATTAGTTACAGAAGAGTTAAGTTACTTAACTAAGATCGTAGAAGCCTTTGTATAATAGCAGTTCGAACTATTCCGCTTTGTACTCCTTCAAGAGCTGGATACATTTTTCGAACTTCAATGACTGCGTTATCTAGACATTTTTTAAATTCCCGAGTAATAACAACATAATCAACTTTTTCAAATCCTTTCATTTCATTACTCAAGTTAACTAGTTCGGGATAATTACGCATAGAAAGTAATGATTCTATACCCTCTTTAATCCAACGACTTTTGCCTCTCATGTCATATCCATCTTTAATAATCTGCTCTCTAAATTCTTGTTGAAGAACATCTGGGAGCACAAATGTGATTTTTGCTTTAGCTTCCATAGGGTTTCACTATGCCTCAATTTGTTCTAACGTTTTCAGTAACTGCCTAAAAGCATGGTTTATTGCATTATAGTCAGTCCAATTCAAGTCACTAAAATATTGGTTCAAGTGCAACAATTTCTCATTCTTCAAAACAGAGTCAACTATAATGCGGGCTACATTAATTTTTTTTGTACTACCTAAATTAACTAAACTTGCCTGTCTGCCTTGCGTTCTTGGATTCATTGTTTTAATAGCAAACTTCTTTTTAAACTTATCTTGAGAAGATAGGGATTTAAGCTTCTTCAACGTAGCTCCGTTTAAGCAAGCTTCAATCGCACTTATTTTTAACTCATTTGATTTGATGGTAGATAGCAAAGCTGCCTTCTCAAGATTTTTAATTTTATTAGACCGAATCAATTCTTTTACTTGATTATCAGCTTTTAAAACAGCGCAATAATTCATTGCATGAGGTAACGAGCAACCTAATAATCGACTTAGTTCAACAGGCATCACCGTTGCGATACCCTCATTGTCACATTTTAGAAAAGATGAAATAATTTTCTCAAGATTTTTTAACCTTTCCCACAAAGAAAGATCTTTACGTTCGACATTTTCCATCCACTGTAAAAGACTAATTTTTAAATCATTAGGCTTTTTATCAAGTATCTTAGCTTGTATATCAGTTTTTTTAGCAAGAATCGAAGCTAGGGTTCTTCTTTCACCAGCAACTAATCTATATTTGTCACCAAATTTATAAACAACGATAGGATTAATAATACCCTGTTCATGAATAGAGTTAGCAAGCGAAAGTAGACTAGACTTTTCTTCCGATTTTCGTGAATAGTCTTTGTCTTCCTTATCTAAGCCATGATGCAAGTCTTCAAACGATAAAATTAAATCACGTGGGTTTTCAGGATCTAACTCGATTTTTTTTAAAGGAATAATTTCGACTCTTAGTTCGCCATTGTAGTTATGTGCGGCAGTTACCGTTTCCTCTAATCCCTCAGTAAGTGCATTACTAATCTGAAATACCTTTTTTTTAGCCATGAGTAAAAGCCCTCTCCATTATGTATAAACACGCTGCTTCATATTCTAAACGAGCAACATTCGTTTTAGGTAACTCAAAAATACTTTTTGGATTTGCATCTTCAACTAAGATCTCCGTATAAATCGCACGCTTTTTTATTACTCTAGGCATAACGTAATCTGAAACCCCTTTCATCAGTTTTAAACCTTCTAAAAATTGCTTATGCAGTTTAATGTCACGAACCTGGTTAGGTAATATACCAATAAGATCTATCTGATTTTCTTTTGCTCTATAATAGGATTCCTGTTTCCACAATTGAAGCATACCGTAAATGCCTTCTATCGAAAATTGTTCCATTTGAGCAGGAATCACAATATGTGACGCAGCTTTTATAGCAGCAATTGTGAGAGGACCTTTCGAAGGTGGGGTATCAATAATAATAACGTCATAACTGCCTCTAACATCTGGTAATTCTAAAAAACGTCTTAGTTGTAGATGAACTTTCTCCAAAACTTCATTTTTAGTTACAGCTTCTGCTTCCTGTAACTTATGAGAATGTGCCGGTAATAATTCTAAGTTAGGGATAGCAGTAGGGTAAGGAATAACCTCTTCACCATAAAAAATGTTAGCGATACTACTACGACCATCCCATTCAGAATCAGTTTCGGGTTCAAAATCAGGATGAAGTGCGGGAATTTTACCACCACGATACGCTGGGTCGTACTCCATTGATATATAACGACCAGAAAAATTAGCTTGGGGATCCATGTCAATAATTAATGTTTTTAACCCCTTAATTAAAGCCGAATATTCAGCTAACATAATTGAATTAGTAGTTTTTCCCTCACCGCCTTTATGGGTCGCATTTACAATTATCTTAGTCATAACTGTCCCTTATTTATTGAAAAATTACTCCTAAATTAGGTATGAGCATAACATATGCTTAATCTTTCGTTAATCCTAAAAATAAAAACAACAAACAAACGTTTGTAATTGTTTAAAATATTTTAGAGTTAGTTTAGAGCTCGTATCATATTGTTTTTATTGATATTATACTGATAAAATGTGACGTTTTCAGGAGCGTGAGTGACGTTTACAGGATATTTGTGGACATTTACAGGATGGATTTGTGACATATACAGGAAGAAGTGTTTGTGCACGAGTGACGTATACAGGATTAGTGAGACAGCTACAGGATATTTAGCTTAGATTCGGCAGTTAAAATCAAAAATATATCCATTATGGATAAGCTCTGGTAATAGTTTCTCAAGGCTTAGGGAATTGGATGATTGATCACTAGTGGAATTTATTTCTTTAAGAGTCAAACCTTGTTGAATTAACGATAGAAGTTTCCATTCAGCTTGAGACAAAACACTTATATGAGAACAATCGAGATATCGCCAGACAAATAGAAAAAAAGTTGATGCTTCAGGTAATACGAATGGAGTATCAGATATATTGTCTAGTTGGTTTAATTCCCATATACGGTGAATTGGGTAAGAGGAGGAAAGTAGTGTACTGTGAGTTGGTAATAAAAAAACAATATTCTCACCATGATCAATATGTCTAGAGAGCTTTTCAAAGTCAAAAGATGAGTACATAGGTGCTGTTAATGCGATATGCCAAGCCCATTCAAGCTTGGCGACATCAGATAAATAAGGCAGTGTAGAAGCAGGTGCAAACGAAGTGATAAAAGTAGAAAAATGATTTCCATAAGCATTCAAATCGAAATAATAGGGAGCGTGTTCACTAATATAGTGATCAACCATGAAATGAAAAAAATGATCCCCAACAAGCTTATGGCAAACAGGATAGGTAATTGTTAATACTTTTTCAAATCTGGATTGGATGCCGTGTTTATAAATCGTAAATTGATCGCTTGATGACAAGTTTGGAATTGTCATAATTTCATCAAGGAAAGTAGTATCCATACTGTTTTCAAAGCGATTGATAAAGGCATTTTGAAGATAACGTAAAGACATTAAGCTATTTTTTTGGTGGTTGCGTGTTACCGCCGATAATTTTATTACATGTTCCTTTAGGTACAGTAATCCAGGCAGTTTTCTCTCCATCTATTTTGGAACTACCAGCACAAGATTGGTTTGCATACGAACAATCATTCATGCCAGCTTTTGCAATACCATAGCACTTTTCTAATCCCTTCATCATTTTTGGTGTTTTGGCTATAGTAGTGTTTGCATCAGCGATAGTGTTAGTTCCAGCACCAGCAGCTAAGATTGCTGCTAATGTAGCTTGAATAATTTTCTTTTGCATACAAAATTCCTTTTTCAAATATTAAAAATTATAGAAGTTCAGAATAGTGTCAAGGATTTATAGGTTAATGTCTAGCAAATGATTAATCTTTTATTCATTAGCGGTTATAGACCCCGGCCTGAAGGGTGGGGACTATATTGTTTTTTGTCTCTACGTTAATCTTACAAACTGTATTACTTGCGAGAGGTTTCTAGAGTCTTGTATTGGGTGCGAAGCACGCGCCGCATAATTTTATTTGAAGCTGTTTTAGGTAATTGGTCAATTAAGACAATATCATAAATTTTAAAAAGAGGATTCAGATGTTGATTAATTTTAGCTTGCATCAGTTTAAGTATGGTATCTTTATGGAGTGGAGCTTGAGTGGCTGCATAGATTATTAATAAGCTAGGGCCATTATAATGAGGCTCAATGGCAATAGCAGCAGTTTCAGTAATATCGGGTAAATCTGTCAGTACACGTTCAATTTCAGCAGAGCTAACCTTGATCCCACCTAAGTTCATAGTATCGTCTGCGCGACCTAATACACAATATCGACCACTTGCAAAACGATGCAGTTGATCTCCATGGCGTCTTAATTGTTTACCATCAGTGGAAGTTGGCATATTTGCAAAATAAATATCATGGTGATTAGCATTAATTAAAGTATTTGATAATCCTATGGAAGGTGGTATGAGTGTGACTTCTCCATAATTGCTTGGCTTGCCGTGTTCATCTAAGATCAATAAATCTAAACCCATTGCTGCTGTTGTGAAAACGGAAAGAAAATTGCTTTCAACAACAGTGCTCGTAATGTAGCTACCTCCGATTTCAGTTCCTCCACAATATTCTATAATCGGTTTATAATTCGCGAGGTACATAAGGTAGAGCATGTTTTCCGAATTAGAACATTCAGCTGTTGAACTAAAAACTTTAATATTTTTCCAATTCAATCCTTCCATGACAGTACTTTGCCGCCATGAAGAAACAAATGTTGGAATGACCCCTAGCATAGTCACATTGGCATCTTGTATAAACTCCCCGAATGCACGTTCGTTTGGAGAGTCTGTATACAGTGCAATGGTAGCTTGATTAATTAGCGCGGCAAAAATAAGCCAAGGACCCATCATCCAACCTAAATTGGTTGGCCAAGCAAGAACGTCTCCCGGTTTTATATTTTGATGATAATAGGCATCACTTGCGACTTTAATAGGCGTTACGTGAGTCCAAGGAATTGCTTTGGGCTGGCCTGTTGTGCCCGAAGAAAATAAAATATTGCAATGCTGATCAGGACTACAGGATTGTGAAGTAAAGTTTTCATTTGAAACTAAAAAACGATCCCATTCGATATCAGTACTTCGCAAGGGTAATTCAGCATGACTTGTGCGGATGACAACAATTTTTTCTGGATTAGCTGCAACGACTTTTTCGTAAAGAGGTATTTTTTTCCCCGAGCGATAAATATAATCCTGAGTGAATATAGTTGTTGATTTTGATATATGAAGTCTAGTTGCAATTTCATTACTTGAAAAACTGTCAGCAATTGAGACCACAACCGCGCCCATTTTGATAATAGCAAGATACAATGCCACAGCATCTTTTGTCATTGGCATATCAATAGCAATTCTATCACCAACAGAAATGCCAACAGCAACTAAACTATTGGCAATCCGATTAGTCTGTTTATTCAATTCATTATAAGTCATCTTGGTCAATTGATTATTTTCATTAAGATATATGATCGCTGTTGACGAAGGCTCAGCAATAAAACAACTATCAATAATATTTAATTTAGCATCGGGTAGCCAATGAGGATTTTCAACAGAAAAATCAGGTTTGCAGATTGCAGATGGTGGGGAGTGAAAAATAATATTTAATTTGTCGATTGTATATTTCCAAAAATCTAAATAGTAATTCACACTCCAGGAATGAAAAAGTGTAAACGTTGAGATAGATAATTCATGCATAGATTTTGCAATATTCGACTGAGTTAAGCACTCTTCATCCGGCAACCAAGCTGGCGCAGAATCTGGGTTTTCTCTCCAGTTTGGAAATACAATTGAAAATAGACATAAATGTAGTTGAAAAGGGAGTAATAAAATTTCTTTTGAGATAGAGTTCCAGGCTATCTCAGGGGGCGCTTCTAAGTGACGATTGATTTTGGTGACAAGGCTATTAACATGCTGGGGATTTGCTCCATTTGCAATAAGGAGATTAGCATCTACATAATGTGGCATGGTTTTCTTCCTATCTTGGCAGGTGTTTTAATATGTATTCAGGATAATGTAGGAGATAGCGAAATGTTACCTGAAACTCTAAAAATTAACTATCAGCGATTTTTATGATACTATGCGCTACTTTTAAACTGATTTTAGTAGTTGGTGAGTCATGTCAAAAAAAGCAGTCATCTTATTTTCCGGTGGTTTAGACTCGACAACCTGTCTTGCGTTAGCAAAGGAACTGGGTTTTGAATGTTATGCCTTAAGTTTTCATTACGGACAGAAACACTCAACAGAATTAGAACAAGCAAAAAAAATCGCACAAATGATGAGTGTTAAAAGTCACAAGATTATTTCTTTATCTCTTAATGAGTTTGGAGGCTCTTCTTTAACATCACCAGAACTGGATGTAAAAGATTACACAGGTAGTGATGAAATTCCAAATACATATGTGCCTGCACGAAATACTATTTTTTTATCTATTGCCTTAGGATGGGCTGAAGTATTAGAAGCTTATGATATTTTTATTGGGGCAAATGTAGTTGATTATTCTCAATACCCAGACTGTAGGCCAGAATATTTAAAAGCATTCGAATCGCTAGCGAATCTTGCTACAAAAGTGGGTGTTGAAAAAGGGAGTTTTAAAATTCATGCACCTCTGCTATTACTTAGTAAAGCAGAAATTATTACAAGAGGTATAAGTTTAGGAATTGATTATAGCATGACTGTTTCTTGTTATCGGTTAAATGCAAACGGTCAAGCCTGTGGTGTTTGCGATAGCTGTATTTATCGTAAAAAAGGATTTAATGAGGCTAAAGTTAATGATCCGACGAGTTATGTCAATAATCCTAAATGACAAAGCTAAGCGGGTATGGCGAATTGAAAATGATACAATCTGTCATTCCCGCGCAAGCGCAGTAGTGTCCGGTTAATCTGTAGATAAGTAGAACTGTCACCCCGCAAAATTATCAGCCACAATCTTAAGAAGAATACAAGATTCGTTCTGATAATTTGTGCGGGGCCTGGTTAGCGAACTTGAGTGATACATTGCTCCTCTCAAAATTTGCACCAGGCCCCGCACAAATTTTCGTGAAAAGTTTGTTGTTCTTTTCAGATTTCGTTGACGAAAATTTTGCGGGGTGACAGTTCAGTTAATGGGACGATTTCCCGAACACCAATGCGCGCAGGCGGGAATGACAGTAACCGCAAGGCATACGATATCTCGTAATTCTCAATACAATGTCTCAATTTAATCTAACATACCATATTGTTTTAATTTTTTTCGTAAAGTTCCACGAGAGATACCAAGAATATTTGCCATTTTAACTTGATTATAATGGGTATGGTTTATCAAGGTTTCTAATAATGGACGTTCAATTTCTTCCAACAAAATAGAATAAAAATCTACGGGTTGCTCATTACCTATGTTAGTAAAATAATTGCGCAGAGTATCTTTAACAGCTTGTCTCAAAGTAATCGTATCTAATAATTCTGTTGTTGCGGTATTTTCTGACATAATAAACTCCATTTTTTTAAGAAAGGTTCCTTGATGAGAAAATTCTTGTTTATCAAAAAGGAGGTTCGCAGTTGAATAAGGCTTCTTACTGTGATGTCTGTTGAGTATAGAAATAACTTTATTTTCTAAATATTCAATTTAAATCATATGAAATGTTGAAAGGGGCATCACAATACCCCTCTCAAACTTATACTCACATATTGTTAGCAAGAACCATTTATTAATAACAATACAGCATGAATGACTTATCATGGTTATTTTGGAGAGCCACCATCAGTATCGACCACATCTTTTAGGTTTTTTCCTGCTTTAAAGTATGGAACAATGGCAGCTTTAATCATCATTTCCTTACCAGTTTGTGGGTTACGTACTTTTCTTGCCGCACGTTTTCTTACCCCAAAACTACCAAAGCCAACTAAAGAAACGGTCTCGCCGTTCGTCAAAGTGTCTATGATACTATCCAATGCGATTACTAGCGCTTTTTCTGCTTTAGATTGAGGAATTTCGGCTTTATTTGCTATTGCAGAAACAAGCTGAGACCTATTCATAGCTACTCCTTATGATACGAAAGACTATCAACTATTGATCATCATCCATTAACTTTTAGAAGCTTCAACCACTTCGTTATGTGGAATTAGGTTGGATATATCAATTTCTTTCGTCAGTACTTGAGAAGGAGTCAATTCAATATCAGCCTCAACCTTAGACTTTTTATCAGTTTTTTTACGTGTTTTTGAAGCTGTCGTAGGTTTTTTGTTTTTCATCATCCATTGTTTTTCAAACTGTTTTAGATGCTTGCTAAGAGCAGTAAATTTAGATTGCTTTTCTGAAAGCAGACTAGATTGTTTTTTTAAATTATCGCACTTTGTCGATAAATCTTGGATAAGACTGCAGACTTGATCGTAATGTTGCTTAGCTGCATTTAGGAGTTTCTTAGCGGCGGCTGTATTATTCATCTTAGTTTTATTAACGAGGGCTGTTCGCTTATTTTTAGCCACTTTCTTTTGTACTTGTGCTTTTTTCAATTCGCTCTTTAATTTCTTTTCTTGTTGTTTTAGCGCTGTGAGCTCTTTACGGAATTGCGTCATTAATTTTGCTGGAGCCTCATTAAATTCTTTTTCAATAACTTGAGCTGGAGTCATAACGGATTTAGGCTGACGCTTTATATTGTTTTTTGCTTTAACTGGTTTAGCATTTTTTTTTCTTTGCATTGTAGATTTTCCTCATCAGACGTTTTTTAAGATTGTAAAATCTACCATTCTTTTGCTAGAAAAGTCTACTATCCATTGTGTTAATTATTGATTTAATTTCAGGAACTCATTAAAGTAACTACTTTATGTAAGCAATCACAGAAAATAAAAAGTAGTTAGTGAGGGAAGTGAATATTTTTCAGAGTAAGAAATTATTAATAATAACTTTTTAATTTTCTAATAGAATTAAAAATCACTGACGGTTAACGAGTTTAGTGAGTGCATTCAGAATAAATGTTCTTCAACTTAACCTAGGAGTACCTAATTTGAGTAATGCAAGTTTAAAGGAACAACTGCAAGCCTTATCTATTGCACCAACGAGTGAAGATAAAAAGGACCAGTCAGTTAAAAAACAGCAAAATGCAAAAAAAACATTTACTAAACCTAATTCACCAAAGAAACCTTCAACAAAAAATACAAAAAGTACTGTAACACAGAAACCAGCTTGGCTTGAGTACGCGCAATACGGAGTCGAGTTGTTAAAAGCGCATTTTCCAAATTGTTTTAAAGAAATAAAAGAAGTTCAACCTTTAAAAATTGGTATTAAACAGGACTTAGTAAAATTACTGAGTACTCGCGAAGATATTGTTACAAGCGATAAAGCATGTATGGTAAGTAGTATTGCTTACTATGTAAATTCAGCAAGTTACCATAAAAGTATTATTGAGGGGGCTAGCCGCATTGATCTTGAAGGACAAGCTGTAGGAGTGGTCAGTGCTGAAGAAGCAAAGTATTCCACAGAGTCTCGAAAAGCAAAATTACTAAAGAAAAAAATTCCGCAACAAACAGCTCCAGCTGTCTCTGAAAACAAGGAAAACTAAGGCCTTTTTGAATGGATGATTTTTTTATTCTGTGTAATAGAAAAGACATGGATTTAAAGTGACTCGTTTGAGGCACTCATTGTATACTTCAGTAACACACTTTTATTTCCTTAATTTTAATTTATGGTGAATCATGAAGCTAAATAGGCGGTTCTCACCTGTTACATTATTAATGTTAAGTATTAATGGAATGATTGGTTCAGCTTGGTTGTTCGCTCCTTTATATGCCGCAAAAATTGCTGGTTCTGCAGCAATTATAGCCTGGTTAATAGGAGGGATAGCGACAGCTACCATCGCGCTTACTTTTGCCGAATTATCTGTTTTGCTTCCTGTAGCAGGGGGTACAGCTCAAATTCCTCAGCTTAGTCATGGGAGCTTAACAAGTTTTACATTGAGTTGGGTTGCTTGGTTATCAGCGTTAACGATGGCTCCTATCGAAATCCAAGCTGTACTTCAGTATGCTTCTACGTATTTTTCTTCACTGACTCATTTGGTGAATGGTATACCTATTTTGACTTCTGTAGGCTTATGTTGGGCCAGTATATTGATGTTAGCTCTATGCATCATCAATATTGCAAGCTTTAAAGGTCTAGTTAGATTTAATTTGATTTTATTTATTTTTAAGATTTTTGTCATTTTTCTGACGATATTTTTATTAATTAAAGTCAACTTTCATTCTCAAAATTTTTTAGGGTTAATGCCGACTAGTACTTCTGTGTCAGGTTGGCAAGCTATATTAGCTGCTGTTGCTTCAGGTGGTATTGCTTTCGCGTTTACTGGTTTTAAACATGGTGTTGAATTGGCGGGAGAAGCAAAAAAGTTTGCGGTAGCTATACCGTTAGCAATTGTTGGGTCAGTTTTGTGCTGCTTAATTTTATATATCGGATTGCAGGTTGCATTCATTGGAGCGCTTGAGCCTACTGCTTTAACACGTGGATGGAGTCATTTGTCATTTATAGGTGATGTAGGTCCTTTTGCAGGTCTAGCTGCTGGACTAGGATTGATTTGGTTACTTAAGTTTTTATATGTAGACGCAGCAGTATCTCCATTAGGAGCAGGTTTAATTTATGTAACATCGACTGCTCGTATTCTTTATGCAATGAGTCAAATAGGATATGTTCCGAAATTTTTATCACGTTTAAATAATAAAGGGTTTCCAGTCGCAGCTGTTTTTACTAATTTTGCCATTGGAATGTTTTTGTTTTTACCCTTCCCGGGTTGGCAAGCTATGGTTAGTTTTTTAGTGTCAGCTATGGTGATTTCCTATGCTATTGGTCCTATTGCACTACTCTGTTTGAGAATACAGCTACCGAACGAAGTGCGACATTTCAGACTTCCTTTTTCTAAATTAATTTGTGTATTAGCTTTTTATTTTTGTAATTTATTAAGCTATTGGACAGGGTGGGAAACAGTACGTAAATTGTCTATCGCAATAGGGATTGGTTTTATTTTTTTTATAACTGCCTATTTACGTAATAAGCTAGATACTCATTCACTAGGATTAAAATCGGTTAGTTGGATATTACCTTATTTGCTTGGACTCACTTTAATTTCTTATCTAGGAGCATTTGGAGGAAAACATATTATTCCTTTCGGATGGGATTTTCTCGTTATTGCTTTGTTTAGCATAGCCATATTATGTTTAGCCATCATTAGTAGATCAAAACATACTGTGGAAGATTTTGCAGCTCATGGTGTTTTCCAGTCAACCTAAGGAACGAGCACGAAATAACTCCCGCAACTTGGCGCTCAGTTGTCATGCAGATTTGCACGAACTTTTTGCGAAAAATCGCGAGCATAGTTGTTCTATACCCATTACACCTCAAGATGCGAACTTTAACAATGCAGATTGCAAGCAGTTGAAACGTTTTGATTGAGAAAAACCGCAGCAATACTTGTTGTATTGTGAGGTTTTTCGATTGAAAAACGTTGCAAATGCGCCGCAAGATGTGTTGTTAAAGTTCGCATCTTGAGGTGTAATGGGTATATAGTCCACGACCGCTAAGGAATAAAGATTAAGTTGCCGAATGCTAACTTTTACCGACTAAATAAGCAAATAAAAAAATGATTGAACTCATGTCCGTTAAAACCCAACAATTTTGCCAATATCTCTGCTGCTAAATTCGAAAGTTTGTTATAAGAATTTAGTTCAGACACAACCACAGCCTTTGTTGTACTTGCCAACAGTGTTATCTCCTTGAATTTAAAAATACATGGATTTTTAAACTTCCCATCTTCTGTGGTAAATAAAATTTTCTTAACGGATTTTAATCGAATTGGAATTTGATTTTTCTCTGCTAACTCAATCAGCTTTAAAAGAAAACTGTGTGTGATTCCATTCACATCAAAGAGCGTGCGTGGTTTATAATTTGGCTCTGAAATCACTCGAACAGCTTGCCACCCCAATGCTTCTGGGGTTTTTGCTGTCAACCAATGTAGCGTAGCTAGCAGCCAATGCTCTAATGCTAATAAATCCCTATTTTGCCTTTCATATAACATGCCATAGCATACATTTGAATATATCCAATAAGTCTCCGAGCGAATCACCTCCGGCAAGTTAAATGCAGCATCATAAGCTGCTTTAGCAGAATCATACTCTTCTGCATAACGATACAATCGCGCCAAGCTAATGGAATTAACATAGGTTATCTGAGGACTTTCACTATTCTCAGCTATCTTCTTTTTTATTTTATTTTCGATATATAACGCATTTTCAACATGCCCAATTAAATACTGATATAAAGCAAAAATATTCATTTTATAGAGACAGTTTACGTCATTCAGTGTTGATTCCATCGTCATGTTTGCACGATTAAAATAATATCCAGCTGCATCTATACGCCTAGTCAAAACATTTCCCCAGGCTTTAGTCACATAAAATGATTCTATCATTTCTTCATGACCAACCTCAGGAACCCGATTTTCACGAGCAGCCTCATCATAATACTGAGTGGCAATACGCATAAATTGGAGCTGTACTAAATAGACAATTTTTATAGTTATATGCAATACACTGTCAATAGCAGTTTCTAATATAGAAAAACCTACTTCTTCAGCGCCTAAACTTGCGCAATGCCAGGCATATTTTAAAACTAGCGCGGTTTCGACATGAAAATCAATATGCTTGAAATCTACAATACAAAACCAAGCCATATATTTCGAATAATCACACACAGTCGAAATATAATTTTCCTTTTGTGTAAAATCGATCGCAACCGTATTGGATTGTTTTAAATAGAATATAAAAAGTTGATTCTCGCGAGTTATTTTTTTATTTAAACTAATAAGCAACACCACTTCATACTCTATCGCTTCACGAATATAATCTTTAATGACCATTGCTAATTGCTTAGCCATCAACACTGAAACTTCGCCCATTGACTCTAAATCAACCCAAAAATCCAGGGGATTTTGGTAATCAGAATATTGAGGCAACCATTTTTCAAATATATTTTTTACTACTGTATCTAGCTTAGGATCATCAAAATACATCAACAGGTCAAAGACCAGCGAATAGGGAAAGAATGTTGAATGAGTTGCATCTGAAAAAATAACAAGCTTACTGACTTTAGGAACTAAATGTAACATATTAACCTCTTTTTACGGAAATGCTATCAGGATAAAACAGATGAATATTCACATAGCTCAGTGATAGAGGTCTTGCAATCATGGCTAATTCTAGCGTAACGAATCACCTGATGAGATATTCAAACTAAAATTAGAAATTTTGCAAGACCAGCCAACACAAAACTATTTTTTTGATTTTATGAGTAGAAGGGAATAACTGAAGTGAACGGAAATACTAAATTATTTTAATAAAATGTCAACACTATCGAAAAAGAAATTTTAAACATCATCAACACAAAAATTGGCCGCAATACAACTTAACAAAGTGATACGCAAAACCTATTGATTTAAAATCTGCATTTTGGGAATTACCTCCTTTCAACACACGCGTCCAAGAAAGGTCTACTACCCAATTTGGCGTGAGATCATAGCTCACTCCAGCGCCGATAATTGGACGAGCTGCGGTCGAATAAGCTTGACCACCCGTACAGCTAGTGCCACTCGTAGAATTCTTTGCAAACATATCTTTAAAACCAGCGGTTCGCAAAACATCTATCCCGGCTTTTCCGAAAACACTGACGACACTCACAGGAACTAAGCCTTTAGCGACAAGATCAAATCCGTATTTTGGTGTATTTCGACAACTACCGCCTGAATAATTATAATTAGCGGGACTATAACGAGTAGCACCCCCCTCCATCGCTGCATAGGAAGTAAAGTTATATCCCATAAATAAACGAGCACCAAAGCCGTTATTACTCGGGCTCACCGAGACTGATTGGCCAGAACTTGTTGTAAAGGTTCCTGGCACGGCATGTACATTGGTTTGTCCTGCCTGCAACCCTAAAAAAAATCCAGGACCCGTCGCATATGCAGAAGTCAACAGACTGGAACCTACCACCGCAAGAACATGCAGCAATCCTAATTTGCTTCGCATTCTCCAAATCCTCTCTGAGTCAGAATGAAATTAGATTAGTGAAGGCGAACACTAAAGTCCAGCAAATTAATCAATAGTTTTAGGCTTAATAATAATTTTGCCGCCACAATCTCGATAGCAGATATCAAAATTCATTTGGCAATCGCAAGGTATATTCTTACAGCAATTACTATCATCAAAATCGTAGATAAATTTATTATCTTCACGATGACTTGCTTTTTGTTCATCATGATAAATATTATAACGGTAAACCGCATTTTCTTGATCGTTGATCTGGCACTGCTCTTTATGAACATTACACATATGCTGACAATGTGTTCTTTTTTCTAAACACCCCATCATACACATTTTGCCTAGAGTGGAATGAGGCGGAACATAAATATATGTATTCACGTTGTAACAACCAGCCAGGGATAAAAAAACAAGTAATAAGAATAAAAATCCATTTTTATTTTTCATAATAGTCCTTAATCACAACGCGCGAACTGCAACTCCCAAATGGCCCGCCCTGACTTCGTACCTCTGCTTTCAAATTTCGTCATCACAGGACGTTGAGCAGAGCGTGTTGCGAATTGGCCTGCTCCAGCAATATTAATTAGCTTATCTGACTTTGATAAAACTTGCATCATTTGTTGCGCATAATGCTCCCAATCCGTTGCTAAATGCAAAACACCAGCAGTCTTTAATTTGTCTGCCAGAATATTAACAAATTCAGGCTGTATAATACGGCGTTTATGATGTTTGCGCTTAGGCCAAGGATCTGGGAAGAAGAGCTGAATTCCATCTAAACTTTGAGAGGAAATACATTCTTGCAGCACTTCAACGGCATCTGCATAATAAATTCGAATATTTTGAATGTTTTCTTTTTCAATCTCTAGCAATAACGATCCGATTCCAGGATGGTAAGTTTCAACACCGATAAAATCCTTTTCGGGATGTTGTTTTGCGATCTCACTTAACGATAGCCCCGATCCAAATCCAATTTCTAAAATGACAGGCGCTTTTCTGCCAAAAATTCGCTGGAAATCAACCATACCATCTTCTTTCATTAATCCGAATGTTGGCCACAGCGTCTGTAATACACGACGCTGCGCATCGGTCATGCGGCTATCACGACGCACAAAACTACGCACTCGGCGTAGAGGGGTGTCTTTTGGGATCATTACATTCTCTATCATATTTATTCATTAGAATTATTAAATGGGGTCAGCCTTGGCGTTTTATACTCTTTTTCTTCATCTTCTTCATCTTCCTCATCTTCAGCATCACTAACTTCTACGGGCTGAGATAGCTGAGCAGCCTCTTGAGCTACGTTTGCATTTATCTTGTCAGAAGCCAGGTCGTCTTCAACTTCCTCGTATTCCTCTGTAATAACAACAGCCTGATTCAGCTGAACATTCGAATCATCTTGTTCAGCTTTTTTTTCTGCATCTTTTTGTTGTTGCTGTAAAATTTGTTGAATATTAGTCATACACAACTCCTCAACTTTAAGGTTGATGTTATTATTAATATAGCACACATTTAACACAAATTTGGCGAAAATGGACTTAAAAATAGAGAATAAATGGTTTTTCTGAGATAATTCTAGATTCGTTAGAATCTAGAATTATCTCAGCTTAACTCTTTGATTAACTTCTGTTTTAAATCAGACAACCGAGTCTCTAATCCAACCATATAGGCCTCTTTAGGATAAGATTTCAAGAACTGCGTCGCCTGTGCAATAGCTCTTTCTCTAATTTTATGAATAGATTCATCCAGATATACTAACTTCCCTTTTTCAAAAACAGGGACAAGAAGGTCTACACAGGCATCAAAATCCATCACTTTCATGTCAACATGTGACTCCTCAAACGATTGAGCTGTAGGTGTTTCTGGAATGCCTAATTCAATATCATACAAAATATCCATGACTTGTTGTTCGTCTTGAAAAAAACGCCGCACTTGATAAATGCCAGGTGTCGATATTTTAAAAACTTGCTCCGATAATTTAACTTTATAAGACCATTGCTGGTCGGCATCACGCAAGGCTGATAATTTATAAACGCCCTCTAATGCGGGCTCATCATGCGCTGTGACTAAATGAGTGCCTACACCCCAAATGTCAATCTTCGCGCCCTGATCACAGAGTTGTTTGATGGAATGCTCGTCTAATGAATTGCTTGCAATGATTTTTGTTTTAGAAAACCCTGCTTGATTTAACATCGCCCGCGCCTTCACGCTTAATGGGCCTAGATCACCTGAATCTAAGCGTATACCCGCTAATTCAGCGCCTTGGTTACGTAATTTTTTCCCGACTTCAATCGCATTTGCAACGCCCGCTAATGTATCAAACGTATCAACTAATAAAACGCAGTTATTCGGCATCACCTCTGCATACGCTGAAAAAGCACTAAGCTCATCAGAAAAAGCCGTCACCCAGCTATGTGCATGTGTTCCCCTCACAGGGATATCATAAAGCTTTCCTGCCAATACATTTGAAGTCGCCACACAGCCGCCAATATAGGCTGCTCGAGTCGCTGAAAGCGCACCATCAGGACCTTGAGCACGTCGCATTCCAAATTCGAAGACATCAGCTCCCTGAGCAGCTTGGCAAATTCGAGAGGATTTGGTCGCAATGAGCGTTTGAAAATTAATAATGTTGAGAAGAATGGATTCTAATAATTGCGCTTGTAATAAAGGACCTCTCACTCGTATGAGTGGTTCGTTAGGAAAAACAATTGTCCCTTCTGGTATTGCATCAATATCACAACTTAAACGTAACTCTCGCAGATATTTTAAAAATTCAGCAGAAAATAAGGGTTTTCCATTGGATGACATCAGCGTGTTTAGGTAAGAAATATCATCATCCGTAAAACACCATTCCTCAAGCATTTTAATGGCAGTACCTAATCCACATGCAATAGAATAATTTCCACGAAATGGATTCCTTCGAAAAATCAGCTGAAAGACGGCTTCTTGGTTATGCATGTTTAGCTTCCAATAACCATATGCCATCGTCAACTGATATAAGTCAGTCAGTAAGGAAGATATCACGTTGTTTTTATCCCTTTTTAAAAAAAATCTTGCAAATTCAGCACATTAGTCATTCGCTGTAGACTTTGACTGCCGAATTGGGGATTATATAGGCTCAACTTCAGAATAGAAAGTATGTGTATGATTCGACTCCAGCATGTATACAAAAATTATACCACCCAAGATGGGACTGTTACTGCGTTATATGATATTAACCTTGATGTGCTGCAAGGTGAAATCTTTGGTGTCATCGGTAGAAGCGGTGCTGGTAAAAGCACATTGATTCGCTGCGTTAATTTATTAGAAAAACCAACGCAAGGGCATATCATCGTCAACAACCAAGACCTCATGAGTCTATCTCCACACGAACTACGGCAAGCTAGACGAAAGATTGGAATGATCTTCCAACATTTTAATTTATTATCATCCCGCTCTGTTTATGACAATATTGCTTTCCCTTTAGAATTAACAGATCTAAGGCGTGACGAATTTGATAATGTGATATTACCCTTGTTGGAATTAACGGGATTAACAGGCAAAAAAAATCATTTCCCTGCGCAACTCAGCGGTGGACAAAAACAACGTGTAGCAATTGCTCGCGCACTCGCATCCAAACCAAAAGTATTACTCTGTGATGAGGCCACTTCGGCATTAGATCCTGAAACCACTAATAGCATCTTGCAGTTATTACGAGATATACGAGACAAATTAAATTTAGCTATTCTATTAATAACACATGAAATGTCAGTGATTAAAGCCTGTTGTGATCGCGTTGGCATTTTAGAAGGCGGACATCTTATCGAAGAAAATGAAGTCGGCGAATTTTTTGCATATCCCAAAACACCGACTGCAAAAAATTTTATTTTCTCATCCATGTCACACACATTACCGCCTATGTTACAACAACATCTTTTAACAGAGCCGACAAATGACACTCACCCTGTGCTGAGATTATGGTTTCTACCAGACGCGGCAACGCAACCTATCATCGGACAACTAATTAGTCAGTTTGGGTTACGAATTAACATTCTGCAAGGCAATGTGGAATACATCAAAAAACATGCGATGGGAACTATGTTAGTTGCCATTGATGGAGAAAAATCAAAATTATTAGCGGGTATGGAACATTTAAAAAAAATGGGTGTTAACACAGAGATTATTGGTCATGTCCCAAACGATATTATCCCTTTTGCTTAAAGCAACAGGTGAAACATTATTAATGGTTTTTATTGCTGCTAGCATAGCTATTGTCGTGGGACTTCCCTTAGGCGTGCTACTCTACATCACGCGCAAGGGAAATATTTTTGAAAACAAAAGCATAAATATTTTTCTGGCGACACTCGTTAATATGACACGATCAATTCCTTTTATTATTTTAATGATCGCCGTCATACCATTCACTCGCTTAGTCGTAGGAACTTCCATAGGAACATCTGCTGCAATCGTTCCTCTCAGTTTAGCAGCTATGCCATTTATTGCGCGTGTTGTGGAAAGTGCTTTACTTGAAATTAACAAAGGATTGATAGAGGCTGCTTTAGCAATGGGCGCCACTCCTTGGCATATTATTCGCAAAGTATTACTACCCGAAGCCTTTCCAAGCATTATGAATGGATTGACATTAACAACCGTTAATTTAGTGGGTTACTCAGCAATGGCGGGTGCTGTCGGAGGCGGAGGATTAGGTGACCTTGCCATTCGATATGGCTATCAACGTTTTGATATTGGCGTCATGTTAGTTACAATTGTCATTATGATTATTATCGTTCAGGTCATTCAATATCTCGGAGATTTTTTAGTTAAACAATTCTCATGTTTCAGAATATAAGGTAAAGCATATGTTTCAAACAGTTAAAAAAAGTATCATTTTAATTTGTACATTACTGTTGTTTGGCTGCCAGGCTGAAGACAAAAGTGTTTTAAAG